>Ga0315284_10000299_pt1 | contig 67601 bp, 128 predicted proteins | sample YL17G09_16_MG_FD_203696 | JGI IMG/M metagenome (GOLD analysis project Ga0315284, IMG submission 203696) | Sediment microbial communities from Yellowstone Lake, YNP, Wyoming, USA - YL17G09_16 | ecosystem: Environmental > Aquatic > Freshwater > Lake > Sediment | place: USA: Wyoming | collected...
TGTCAATAGCAACTCCTTTATAGTAACTCCTTTTTGGTTGAGTTTTACTCAACTCTCTGGCCTTTGCCATTTCTGACACAGCCTGATGAAATGCAGCGTTCAACTGAGACACTGCATCATCAATATCCAGTTTCTTTACGATCACTTGTCCGGGCTGAAAGTCTTTGTAGATGCCACACATTTCATTGGCACATTTCCTTGCATGTTGTTCTCTGATGAAATACCCGCCGCCTACCAAGGCATCAGCCAGCCTTTTATTCCACCGAGTAGACCCACCAAGGTGAGCCAAGTATAGCTCGCCTTCATTGGTCTGGACGGCGGCAATATAAAATTCATGTCCAGTTTTGGTGTTGAATGTTAAAACATCAACAACTCTGGCAAAATCGTGAGCGAACATCTGACTCGATCCTAGCTTGCTTCTGGATTACGACCATCATACACGACTGTCGCCACCTTGTCATCTGGAAGCGTCCGTAGCAACTGGCAGAGCAAGTCGGGGTCGGTGTCGGCATCGACTTGGCATCAGTCCACGCTTTACCAATCTCGCCAAAAGAACTCCGACTGTACCTCGTGCCTTGCCTGATTCTGCTGCAATTTCATCTACGGTCAGGCCCCGCAAACGAAGTTCAATCAATTGCTGTTGCAATGGGGTAATTCTTCTACCAGATTTACCAATTTTCTTGAGGATAGTCGCATCTGACACGCTGAAGTGTGTGGCAATTTCTTTAATCGATAGACCCTCTGATCTGAGTGTCTTTGCTTGATGAATTGATTCTTCATCGTTCATGACCGAATGAACTTCTTGAGATCGCCTTTTGATCTCTTCTGGTGGAAGATGATTGATTAAGCCTTTACTGAACATCAACTTCAACCGCTGGTTGAGAGTATTCTGGCTGACTTCGAGAGCATCGGCAATTTGCTTTCGTGTGAGTCCCTGTTTACGAAACTCAATGATACGATCTTGGTCGTATATGTTTGTTTTATTGGCCATGTTCCAACTTTTCCTCGGTTGTCGTTTGCTTAACCCACTTGACTTTCACTTTGCGCCCCCTTTAGGAATTTGAATTTCCCAAACAATGGAGCAGCAGTATTGCTTTTGATCTTACGGGTGCTGATCCAGTGTGGCCCATGCCGACGCCAGCATCGGGTGACAACCAGTCGATATCGGTCGCCCTTCTTGATGCCGCCACGCTTATGGTCACGGCGAGCGGTATGGTCACTGATGCGAACCAGTGTATTGCCGCCTTCAACGACTTCGGCATGACAACATGGCGAGCGATCAACGTAATTGTGATGAACACCACAACTGCCCCAATACTCATAGGGACCGATGCCTTCGTCCACAGTGACGGAATCGCACTCTATTCCGCACTCATCACAGATGCCTCTTGTTCCACACATGATTTGATCTCCTGAATACCTAGAGAACGAATTGGCTCTCAGGTTCGAGGCTATTTGACAGATTCGGCCAAGTGTGGAACACGAGCGGCAAAAGCCTCTTTGTCGATCTTGGACATGGCATATTGTGCTGTCTTCAACCACTGCGACAATACAGCGTCGTAGAAGGCGTTGCGATTTTCCTCAGAGTCGTGAACTTCGATTTCTTTAGACTCGAATGCTGGGTAATACCCATCCAAGCACTGAATATCTTCGCTGGGAACGTGGTACTTGCCTGTTGCAACGATTTCGTGCATTGTAACAGGCAATACGATCAGGTCGCCGTTGACCATATTCCATCGCTTACGGCCTTGCCGGGCAATGGATATTGCGCTCTTGAAGTTCTCGAAGGCGAAGAAGGTGGCGTCTTCAGCATCCACTCGAATTCGTTCATTCGGTGGATAGATCAATCCCGCTTTGAAGGTCGGGACAAAGACAGACTGAAGCTGTCCCTCTTTGTTGCGGGAGAACACCTTGTAGGCACTCTGCGGCACCAAAGAGACTAGCTTTTCAGAAATAACACGTTGAGTCATGCACATGGATCAGCACCTTACCATTTTACCACAATGTTGAAGCCACTGTCCATGCCCATGCCGTCATGCCAAGACTCAATAGTGGGTTTGAGTCCGGCTGCTTGCAGGTAGTTCCAGACGATTGCTCCTGGGCCTGTAAGACGGTCATAAGACAACGAGTTGAAATTGCCGTCATTTAGAAACTCTCCGAACATCCGAGCATCATAGACGTAATCTCGGTTGTATTTCAGTCCCATGATGATGGCATGGGATCGGCCTCGACCTGCTTCCTTCTCACACTTGTCGGGAAACTCGGCCAATACCGTAGCTGCGAACAACTGGTCACGTTTGGCCTTGCGTTCGTCTTCGGCCTTAATGTCAGCCAGTCGCTTTTCTTCTTTCCATTTGCCCCGCTGAATGGCCTGTTCGGTGAGTTGACGCAGTTGCGCCAGGTCCACTTCCGGTGGTTCTTCGATTCTTTCGGGGTCGATGTGCTGCTTGCTACGTTTCATCACTTGCTCCATTTGAATTTGCATTTTCAAGCCCAATCAACTTTTCATATATCCGACGAACTCCTGACCATGCTTTTGGCAGACGATCAGCCAATTCATGTAGCTTGTCTGTATCGTCTGTGTTGACAAACGGTTGTACTGCACGACCAAGTGCTTCGGAAGCATCATTGAGTGCTTGCTGGGCTTCATTGAATCGTGCTATTACCAAATCCAACTGTTCTTCGACAAGGCCAGCTTTGTCTAGTCCAAGTCGATAAGACTCTTCAACTTCCAATACGTCCAACTTGACCCACTTCTCGCCAGTGCGGTCGTATTTTCGACTAACAGAGCGTTGGTAAACAGCACCTTCAATCTTGCCCTGCTTTCCATAGATGGTTAGGTCGTATTCGCCATTTAGTTCGGCGGGTAGTTCTGGCAATACAGCATCCACTGCGTCGATAGCCTCTTGCAAAGAAGCAAACGCCTTGGCATTGGTTTGAGGCATTGCTGAACCCAATGCCGTTTCAAGTTCTACCTTTCGCTGTTGGTGTTGAGCCTCTTTCTCGGCATCCGACATTTCCTTCCATGCGTCGTAATCAAACTCATGTACTTCAGCGGCAGCTTCATATCGCTGATAATACTCACGTTGATCTTCTAGTTTTCCATTGTTGGTCAAATGGTAATCAAACTGGCGACTATCTCCGTTGTCGCTTGAGTAGTAACCATTGACAACAACGGTGAATTCATCAACCGAAACAGTCTCATCATATCCAGACAAAAACTCTAGCTTTGAGGGGCCGAATCCTTGGTTTGGAGCGTGGCTGCTTGCTGATTCTTCAAGCTGGTGTGGCCGGGACGCCTTCTTGTAACAGCGGTTGTGCCATGCTGAGGGATCATAATCGCCCAATCGATGAAAATATGCGTTTAGCAATAAATTATTGGCGGCTGATCCACCATAGCCATCATACTCTTGAACTTGTCCATTCAAACGGACTGATTCTCGTTCAATGAGTTCGTGACCACAGCCTTTGCACTTCCAACTGAACATACCCATGTTTCATTCTCCGAAATTATTTGAAGGCTCCCAAGAACCACTTGCTGGCTGTTTTATGACGTTTCCAATTGACATTGAAAGTCATTATGTCGCATCGCTGACTCTTCCAATTCGGTTGGTCGTATACAACAACGAACCCGCCCTTGGCTTGAGCAACTTCTTCTACGGCTTGAATCGTCACCTTAGAGCTAGTGTGGATATTGATCCACACTTCGCCTGATTGTGGTGGTGATTGCATGTTACGCATACCTAGAGAACGAACTCTTCTTTTGGTTCACGCCCAAAATCTGATTTTACCACGAAAATAATGGGCTGTAAAACAGAAAAACCACCCGTGGTGTACACGGGTGGTTCGAGAATCAGCGTCGTTTGTCTTTTGAAATGTGGATAGATTTTTTTACTTGGCTAACTACCATCCCAAGTGTCATAGGGTTTTGGAGACCCTACACTGTTTCGACCCCGATAGCAGCTTGATAAGAATTCCAAGGACAAATGGTGTCTCAGCGAAGTTTTAGCTGATGAGAACTGGCGTATGTTCGCCCATCCAGGCACCTTGGACATTGAATCCAAAGTATTCCCAGGCGTCGTCCTCGGTCATGCCTTGATCTTTCATCAAAATATCAATGCAGGCCGATTCGTTGTATGCGACGACAGCAAGGTTGGCTCGTCTGGCAATGCCAATGATTGCTCCATCGAAGCCATCAAGGAACAAAGCGTCGGGATTTTCCTCTTTGAGCGTTTCTTCTACCTGTTCTCTTATGCTCATTTTACTTAGCCTTTCGGACTTTTTGCAAACGCCTCCAGCTTGGACTGATTGTCCACAAGATTGCTGGTGGCACATGCTCGCAGGCCGCTAGTGACTTCCGTAGCGAACTTGGACTTATAGGTGTCATATGCTTCGCCGCCTGATGAAGCATACGCAACAGCTTCAAGAGTATTGGCGCTGTCACCGAACGATTCAAGCATCAACAGTGGAGTTTCGCTGATTTGGGAAACTTCCTCCCAAAAGGCATTGACAGCACTGCGGTTGTCTCGGAAGAGACACTGCATCGGAAACACTTTAACATTGAGTTCAAGCATTTGCCGAACTTCGTCCCGCCAATTGATATTGTTGGGATTAACTTCGTGCGGTTCATCATCGCCAATGAGAACTACGCTGCCACCTTCCTTGGGCCAGGACATTTTCCTTGCCGTTTGGAGAGCGTATTCATAGCACTCAGGAGCATCACCGCCGCTTGTATTGGGCGTAGTGTTGATGAAGGTCATGATCTTTTCGAGATCATCAGTCAGATCGAGGAATGCAACAGCATTGTCGCCGTCGCAATAATCGCCGTGGGCAATCAAACCAATCTTGAGGCCGGGAATATCGGCGCTCATCATTTCAACGAGATCACGCAGTTTTTGACGCACCTGTTGAATACAGGGGTCCATACTTCCAGTGGTATCGAAACTTATCGCAATAGCGGTTGAATTGCCCAAATTATTCTTCATTTGAGCAGTAGTATCATTTTTCTTTTCGTCCATCTTCTTCTCCTACTTCTTCTGCTGAGTAATAGTGAACCTCTTTATGACAGACCGAACATAACAAATCACATTTGTCCAGTTCGACTTTAACGGCGTCTGTCAATATCACCGTGTAAATGTCCCTTAAAGAAAATTCTTTCTCTGTGGGGTTTCTGTGATGAAACCCCTTCAAGGTCAGGGAACAATCGCCTAATGATGTTGTAATCTTTCATTTCTTCCTCTTGGAGAGTTTTTCGGCCTCGATGATTTCATCTCTCGTCAGGTTGATCTTCCCGCCATATTGCACGGCAGAGTCATAAACGTCTTCGCCGGGCTTCATGAACTCACGTCCATGATCCTTCAGTTCTTGCCGTGCCAGCTTGAGACAACTGGCTGCAAAGGCCAGTCGTCCCCGCTGTAATTGTTCTGTGTCATTCGTCATCTTGAGGCTTCAGAATAGGGTGTGTCTTACTTGATGTTGACAACAAATGTTGTTCTGCTTGGAAGATCAGGCTCGCAATGTTGTTGCGATCCCAAACTGGTACATCTGGTTTACTGCCGAATTTCCTCAGCATTTCGACCGCTCTTGCGAGCAGGGGACAAACTTCGTTTTCAACTTCAAACCAAACGGTCTGTATTGCTTCTGGCCGGTGCAGGTATCGTTCGTAGTGTTCTCTGGCAGTGATGGGACACCAATTGATTGCTGCACCAATATCGTCCCAATTCTTGCCCTCTTTGAGCATTCTTTCGATTGCTGGAATGTGGCCTTGCCTTTTGAGGCCGAACACTACTTTGGCATTTCCCAATACCTCTTCAATGTCATTCATCCGTGGACTCCAATTGTCGCTTGGCTTTTTCTAATGACTCCAACGCAGAAGTCAAATATATCTCGGCTTCCTTTATAGCACGAGACGATCTATTCTTCAATAGATTTTCCACACCCGGCCAAGGGGTGGACTTGAGACGATTGATGACTGCATCAACCCATATGATGGATTCATTTACTGTCTCAAGTGCCGTTTTATATTCTAACGAAGTCTCTATTGCAATTTGGTCTTGGCTTACTTGCCAAGAATCATCAAGCAATCTAGTCTTCGGATTCTTCGTCACCATCGTATGTCGCCGTGTGAGTGTGGGTGTAAGTGAATTGACCTGGAAATTCCTTTTTGGTCCATTCTTTGAACATTTCCTCGTCCGCAGTACGGAACCGTGTGTTCATGAACTGCACGAGGTCTGAAAACTTACTCCCGATGCCTGATTCTTTTAAGAATAACTCAACGGCTTCTCGTACAGTGCCGACATATTGAGCCATTTCTTCAGGCGACCATTCAAGCGGGGACTTCTTGCTTGCCATTATCTGCTCCTGGGGGTGTAAAACCTGGGGGAAGGAATTGAGGAAGATAATAGATGTTAGTCTCAATACCCATCTCGCTCCAGATCAATCCAATCATGATTGCAATCGTATTCCAATCACCGCCAGCCAAACCAGCACCGAACATAGGGCAAGCAATGCGAACCTTCTTGCCTTGTTGCTGAAGTAGCTTCGCCATGTCATGGACATGGTGCATACACTGCTTGAGTGCATCATATCGAATGGGCGGGATCATCTTGTTGCCATCGAACTTTGGGCCTACGCCTTCTTGTCCGATCATATTGGCAACGATAATTTCATCGCCAACCGGAACAAAACAAGTTTGACCCAATGAGCGATCTTGCATTTCTAAGTAGGCTTGTTTGGCTGCTGGATATTTTTTTCCCAATGGGACGACAAAACCAGCACCCCACGCACCAACAGAATTGCAAACATGAGGAATAATTGTGACAACGCCATTTACTGGCAGATGAACGAACAAATCGCCTTCAATGTATTTCATTTATGTTTCTCCGAAACAAGTTTGCATATTTCTACAAAACGATCAATGCTATAGGCGTTTCGCATGATGTTTACATCTTTATGAACCCATTGAATATTTTCGATAGAATAGCTTTTATTGCAGTCTATTCTGTCAAGTGATGCCGTATTTGTTTTTCGACTGCCGGTCATTTCCAAACGACGGAAGGTTCGTCAATCCGGCATTTGAACCTCACTTAAACCAAGCCAATTTAATGCCGCCACGTCGTTCTTGATATTCAGTGTCGTAGTCAAGAACGGTGATATATCCAGCATTGTTTTTGAATTCCACAATCTCGTCAATTTCATTGTCGGCAATAAATTGATTGACCTCAGCCAACAAAACAGATGGGCAACTGTATTTGAACTCTGTTGGCTCCAAAGTAATCGTCCATGACCACCACAAGAAAGATCGCTTCAACTCTTGAGTAGGCAACTTTACTTTTGTGTCGAAAGACCAATATTTCTCATGAATGCGTTTGGGCATTGGTTTTTTCCTCAATCAACTTCCTGATTTCCTCCAAGACTTCTCGGTAGTAAACCTCACGGGCCTTGTCAACACAGCAAGAAAGCCCTTGTTGATCGTGGATGGCGTCACCTGCATAGCTCATGGCATATTTTGTCGAAGACAGCCAGAGCAACGCCTTAATCAAGCCAAACAACTTGTCGCTGCATCTGATGCCGAACTTCTGCGTAATTACCTTGGTGGTATTGAGCGCAATAGTCATCATCTGATTCTTGGATTCACTCAGAATGCCCTTCAGCCCTTGTTCAGAAGCAGCAAACAAGTTCTTCCACGGTTCGGTCTGCTGGCGTTCTTCGTCGGCTCGCTTGAGCAGATTGGAGCATACCTCTTCCAATGCTTTGCCGAAGTCTTCTTGGGCTTCATGCGACAATGGTTCTGACTTTCTCATGTTTTACTTTCCGTGCTTATGTTGTCCGTCGCTAACGTAGTTGTACTCTGCAAGGTCAGACAGTTTGACGCCCAAACCTGACTCAAACCCTTCCTGTGTTTCAATACAGACGTTGACTTTGCCAGCAGGGTCTTTAATGGGGAAGGCAATATAAAGAATGCCGTCAAGATTGCCGATCTCAGCACGATGCGTACCATGCGAATCCCACAGATCGCATTCTTTGAGGGCTTTCTCAGCTATTGCTTTAAGCCGTTCCCATCCGAACCGATTCAAGTCGCTATTATAGCGAACAATTAGAGTGCCTTCTTGTCGGACCACCCAATAATCAGGGCGATACCGACCGGGCATAGGCGCAGGGCGACCAATATCGAGTCGAACTTTACTCATTGTGTTCCATGTTCCCATCTGGCAACACCCGCTTATTGTGAGAGAGCCGGTAGAAGATTGCCATTTCATTCAGGATGGTTGAATTGACACAAGTGCGACCCATGCCAATGTCATTGGAAGCACAGATAAGTAGCCCAAGATCATATGGCTTGTTCTCGGACGGCTTGTATCCCTCACCGGGTTTGAATTCGCAGATATACTCGAACTCAACGTGAAGTGTGGCGTCCTGGCCCGCACCGACTGGTTGAGGACGCTCCGGCTCTGGCAGCACTTCGATCTTGCTGATCTGGCCTCTGTAGCGATATTCGTTTGCGCCGGTCCCCAGGATTTCAACCTGACCGCCAACGTAAACGCCCATATTTTCAGTGGTGAGTGTGTTCATAACCCGATTGTACCACGGATTAAATGGCTTGTAAACTATTCGTGCTTTACCTCTACAAAGTGACGGCCATCCTCGTAGTAAGGATTATCTTCCTCTTCCACTTCATCGTCGTAGCCCAATTCCTCGGAAAGCCGCCAACAATGTTTGCAATTCCAACAACGGATGCCTTCTACATCCATTGCAGTCACATCAGATGGATCGCCATTGTTGATCCAATTTTTCTCTTTGCACTTTGGGCAACTCGAACACCACCATTGATCGGTCATCTTGCGTGCTTCTCCAATAGCCTGCGATAAGCTGGGGCTGTAAGGTATGGCTTGACGAATTCTTCCCATCCTTGAGGGCCTACCATGCCTTTGATGGCACTGGAAGACAACGAAGCATATCGAACATCAGGCATCAAATATACCGTCTCAATGCCTGGGGCAAAGCCCTTATTGAAGAAGTGATATGCCTGCTCCTGTCGGAAGTCTTCGCTGTCTCTCAATCCACGAAGGATATAACCAGCACCTTGTCGCTCGGCGAACTTGACAAGGAACTCATCCTCGAAGATTTCAACATGGACATTGGCCAGCTTTTCAAGATGGTAGCCATTGGCACCATGAATAACATCTGCCAATGACTCACAGATGATCTCTTGTCGTTCCTCGGCAGTAAACATAGGGTTCTTGCCAGGATTGCGACCAATGCCAATGGTGAGTTTATCGAAGAGGTATACGCCTGACTCAATGAGCGACCAGTGGCCCAAGGTCAATGGATCAAATACGCCAGCGTATACAGCATGACGAGTAGGCATCTTCATTATTCGACTCCTATCATGCGACCACAAGTGCATCGCTTTAGTGTCACTGTTTCCTTCAATGGGAAGGAATACACACCTTGATCTCTGGCGGCTTCCCAACATAGATCGCAGGGCTTGTTGCCTTCTATGTCTTCCTTTTTAAGAACATCTTCTTTTGATTCAGGCTCCCATTTGCCCGTCTTTGGGTTATAGTTATACGTTGTTGCCACGCTCGAACCCCTTTGCCTTAGCTGCTTCGTAGTCTCGAAGAATACACAAGATAATATCAATACGCTTGTGGTCTTCTTCGAGCCGATATTCGATCTCGCATTCCAATTTAGTCAATATAGCGGCACAGCTAACTCCTGCGTATTGAAGTGTCTCTGCCCAATTGTTCTTGCAGAAGACCCATTCAACATCAGAGTCGGGTGGTACGAATGCAACAATCTCGTCCAGTGCCACTTTTAGTTTGTCCATGAGGCCACGCACCAATTCAACGGTGAGCGGCCCTTCATGGTGTAAATCAGGCTGATTCATTTGCCGCCCCTTCTATATCCCCTCATTGCGAACTCGGCTTCTGGAATATCCAAAGAGTCCGGCAACTTGGTAAGGTCTTCCAGGTCTTGTCTGTAGAGCCAGTTTAAGAAAGGCTCATACATTGGGCAGCACCAAATCTTGTGCTTGTCCAAATCATAACTAGCGAGGCCACCGGGCATGAAGCGAGCGCCTTCGCCGGTTTGAAGGTCCAAGACGAAAATATTCTCCTGGTTCCAACCAACTTCATGGAGCAACGAACGACCAGTGAATGCAGACTTGTATTGCCATTCGTTGTCGAAACGAAAGAGCAGGAACTTGCCCCAATTCTTGTTGTTATTCGTCACTTCCATGAACTTCGTCTGCATCATCGACCCCTTTGATTGCTTCTTGCATCATGCCGCCAACCCGTTGCATGATTTCAATGTCAATAGGATTGGTGGATTGTCCCATCCATACCCGGCTGGTCGCACGCCGCTCGGCCAACGTGGTCTTTTCCTTCCAAGCCTTCAGAACAGCAACCATCATGGGATGGTTCTTTTCCATTTGCTTGCCGGTCTTTACGTCCATCATCCCTGGCTGACAACCTTCGCAGTCGTCATCGTATTCATGTGTTGGATCGTGCATCAAAAACTCCTCAAATGATTTCTCAATCTCTGATTGAGATTTTCCAGTGAACTTAATGACCTTTAATGACAAATGACAAAACGGGACAATGTAGAAAATGCTTACGTTGTTCTTCCACCCATTTGCAAAATCAAAGCAAACTTGCGATGGAAAGTCTTCGTCTTCGTCTTCGTCATAGTCATCTATAATAGATGCCAAATCGCATATGGCTTCTTGCAAAGACATAAACGGGCCTTCAAAGTCGAACCTGGATTCGGACTCGCCGTTTGTATTTGCTAGTGCTATGTAATATTTGTTTAATTCCATCGAAATCATCCTTCCCAAATGATTTCCCCATCCTTCCAGATGGTGTCGAAATCTCTCGCTGTCGAAACAGCCGATAACCATCAAGACTTCTAGGATGATAAAAAACGTCGAAAACCATAAGTCACGACTGAAAAGGACTGTGAAATATGTCTTCGCCCACCATTTCCATCCCATGTTCCGCTCCTTGCAGCAGATTCTACCGTATTTCAGCTTTGCTGTAAAGCAGAATTCCAAGCACGCAGAAATGACTGGATTTGGTCGGAAAGAGCCTGCGAAGTTGGCTTGTCGATGGCTGGGTTGCCGCCAATAGTTCTCAGAATGGGGATGATCGACTGCAACGTAGGATATTTGATGGGATATTGCGGCCTATTCAATGTCGGAGAAGGCTTGCCTTGGAACTTGTCAGTATCGAATGGCTCACTTGGAATTTTGTCTTCTAAACTCTGATGAATATGTTGAAGTAATTCGCCAAGGCTGCTTATTTCGCCCACCAAATCCTTTTGGCGTTGAGTTTGAGCAGTCTTAAACATTTCTTGGTGAGTGCGAATACAAACAGTGGCCGCATGAGACAGGAACGCACTGAGGTCTTCAGGCTCCGGGAAGTCGGCTGATTCGCATATCCATTGTTTGAAATTAAGAAATTGCATACAGGTATATATCGCATGAAAATAACATTACGAGAAATCGAATCCAGCTATAAAACAAAAGAGGATACCGTTGGGCTAAATCCAGAAATGATGAGTCTAATTATGCCCATTGTTAGCCCGCAGGGATTGTTCATGGAATTTGGTGTATGGCACGGACACAGTATTCGCCAAATAGCTAGAGCGATGGAAAAGCATGGCGTAATTCAAAGCGTATATGGATTTGATTCATTTTTAGGGTTGCCAGAATCATGGGGAGATTTACCAGTTGGTTCCTTCAATGCTGGCGGGCATCCACCAGACATTCAGGACAATCGCATCACTCTATCACTGGCTGGTTCAATGAAACATTGCCAGGGTTCTTATTGAATCATCCTGGTATAGTTTCTTTTGCACACATTGACTGCGATGTTTATAGTTCGGCCAAATATGTTCTCGATCAGCTAAAAGACAGAATGATCCCCGGAACAGTGCTGCTGTTCGATGAAATGATAAACGTCAAAGACTATGAGATTCATGAATTCAAGGCGTTCAATGAATTCTTAGAAGAGAACGACAGAGAAGCCGAATTGATTTGTCATGGGAAATATCAAGTCGCATTCAAGATAAAATAAAGGCCAGCGATTTTCATCACTGGCCCGGCATTAGCCACCAAAGCATGTACACCAATATGGCTCACCATTACTGTTGTACGATACACCAAAACCAACTTTGGTGAACGCTCGGTTCATGATATTCGCTCTGTGGCCCGACGAGCGCATCCACGCATCTACCACTTCGGCTTCTGTTTTTTGATTCCAGGCGATATTCTCGCCTGCTGTTGAATACTTGCCCATTAAGGCACTAATGTCTGAGTGCTTTAGATTATTCTTCTTTGCCATCCAGTCTGAGTGGTTCTGAGCATATTTGCAAAGATATGGATCAAGTTGAAAACCGGGACGCCCTTTAAGCTCACGTTGCTCATTATGCAGCTTTAATAGGGCCTGTAACGTAGCCGGTACTTCATGGGTTTCCGGGGTCGGCTGTGGCTTCTCTGGTATTGGTGGTGCCTGAGAGTTCCAATCAACCGGATCGTATTGAGATTGGCCCGTAGGCAGACAACCTGCAATAGAGAATACAAACAAAGCTAAAATCCAGTGACGCATAAAACCTCCTTGTCTTCGGCTAATAGCCTACTCTTATATATCCAGGAGGACTTCAAATGATAGCGATCACTGTGATTACCGGCACTCGTCCAGTGCCTACTATTGACAACACCATTTCGTCACTACGGAATAGTGGTTTCAATCAAAAAATAAACATTTCGGCTGACCCCGGTGCGATAATTGGCAAACATGACAATGTTGAAATCTTTTACAACAAGGCTCCAATTGGAAATTGTCAACTATAGGGCATAAAGCCCCATGCTATTATTGACGACAGATTCAATTGTTTCATCGTCTGGAAATTCAATACGCCGATTGGAGCATTTGCCGTTTATGCACTTTAATACCTTGCGTATAGCAGACTCAACATCACTGAAGGATATTGAGTCGCTTACAATCAACACCGAGTCTTCCCGAACAACTCGGAAGCCTCTGTAGATGTTGTTGCCTGGAAAATGGCCTCTCTTAGTCATATGACTTTTCGCTGATCTTGTCAGTGGTGAGGAAGTCCTGTTGTTGTTCAATGCCAACTTCGTCTTCGCCCACTGAGAGCATGATCGAGTTAATGATGCGTCGTTCGCTTGGGTTCTTCTCAACAATAGCCTTGTGCAATACTCCTAGTTCTTTGGAGTTATTGATGAGCAGAATGTACGAGTGTCCTTCTTTGGGTTGAGGCAGTTCACTGGTATAGAAATCCAATAGTTCATCACGGCCAAACAGGGCTTCAGTGATGATGTATTCGGGCGTCACCTTGATTGGTGGAATCTCTCGAATGTCATTGGCAGCACACACATGGTCTGCAATGAACAGCCTGCTCTTGACCTTGGAGGATTCATAACCAAGCATCAGGATATTGAGATCAGGCCCACCATCTTGATGGTAGCGTGTGGTTTCTTGCTGATCGAATCGAGCCATTGACCGGAAGCCGAATGAAACGAACTCGCTCAGTTTGTCTTTGACTTCAAACATGCGTTGACGCAGTGTTTTGGAGTCTACGATCCCAACGTCCAAGAGATAATACCCTTGACCGGCAAGATTACTCCTCCAGACTTGATCGAATATGCTTTTCATTTTTGACTCTGGTTTTCGAGTAGGGTTTATCGAAGTAGTCGTCAATCTCTTTTTGAGAGCGACGAGAGTGCATTTCAAATAGGACTGTAACGAATACTCCCCAAATGATGATTGCCATTGGGAGAATGCCGATGGTCCACTTTGGCAATAGGTCAAATACAACAATGGTTATTTGTATAGCCAATAAAGCCAAAACTGTTAAGCCATGAATCCTCAGCAATCTATTGCGGAAGTTTCTGCGCCGGGTTAAAATCTCGTCTAGTTTGCTTCCGTTCATAAATAGTTAATGACTCCTGCGGCATCGAGGTCTTTGAGTATTTTATGTAATGCCTTTGGGTCAATATTGTTGTTTTGAGCAACAACCTTTAAGGATCGACGGCGACGTTTGCGGGCGTCTTCGCTGTCGTCTATGTCGTCCATTGCCTCAATGACGCTTTGCTTGTACACAGCATAGGCTGCTCGCATTGGGCCGCTGACCTTTGTGGTGCCGGTGGCCCAATGGAGTCGCTCCAGGCACGCCAATTCAACAGCACCACTGCCACCTTCGGCACGACCAGAAAGCTGCAATTCGGTGATTGTAGCGTAGTCTCCATCAATCTCGGTGATTACTGCTATCAATCCCTCGATCTGCACAAAAGGCTGCATCTTGGGTTGTTGCTTCACCATTACTAGGTCGTGGAGTTTCCAATTTTCGCTCACGTCTTTTACTCCATAGCTTGGCCACTTCAGGAATGTTGGCACCAATCAAAGCACCGAATATGCAATATGGCCATTCATTCTCGCAATTGTCGAATTGAGAATTGAACCATGCCCAGCAAAGCAATCCACTTACGATGGGCATTCCCAGGCATTTGAATAAGCGATTGTCGAGAAGTTTGAGAAAGTAATTCATGTGTCTACGACTCTTTCTCCATAAGCGTGAAATCAGTTGAGATACCTCGTTTGCCCGCTCTGATTTCACTAATGATTTTCAAGACGTTCATCGCAGGTTCATCGCCTGGAATCTTTACCAACGATTTGTTGGCCCAAGATTCAGCTTCATCAATGCTGCCGTTGAACAGTTGAGCAACAGCCATATTGGGCCAAAGCGAATAGTCGTCGGGATCGAACTCCATAGCCACATGGCAATAGTGGACGGCTTGCTTGAATCGTTTGGTTTGTAGGCACTCCAGAGCCAACTCACGAATGACGTTTTGATCGGTCAATATATTGCGGTGTGCTGTAAGGAATGCTGTGTACGATTCTTCGTGGAGGCCCAGGGCTTGTTTGGCTTTGCCAAGCATCCATCGAGCAGGCCAGTTTTTTGGATTGAATTTGAGGACCGTTTCCAGGCCCTCTACGCCTTTCTGTAGATTGGCTTGCCCCTGAACAGGATCACCCTGCTCCGACTCTTCGAGCCGGATATGAGGCATGATGACGGCGCAGCTTTCTTGATAGATAGCGTTCAATTCATCAGGTGTCACTTTTGGGACTCTTTTTGCTGTTGACTTCCGCATCAATCTTATTCATTTCATCCATGAGCCGATCAGACGGTCTGAGGAATGTCAGGATCATAGAATTTCCTTCCTCGACCATTACTGGTGTTGTCAGGATTTTCTGAATAGTAAGTAGGTTGCGGTGGTGTCGATAGAGTTCCTTCATGCTTCTATATCGCATCACAGCAAACGTGATACTTAAAGCAATGATTCCCAGGTCGGCACATCCACCAATCCAATTGGACCGTGAGAAACACCAAGCGGCCAGCGATCCCACAAATACAATCATCAGCACTGTACTCATGGGAATCATCGACGGCATTGGTGGCAACTTAGGCATTGGTGGCAACTCAATAATTGCCACCCGCTCAGAATCGTCTTGGTTTTGATTTTGCATATCGTTTGTCTCCCCGTAATCGGCCTTCAAGGGCCTCTTGTTTCATCTTGTTTTGAAGTCTGGAAATTATTTCCCACTTTTGGGCATCCGACTTCAAATCATCGAGGTCGGCGTCGGTTGGATACGCCAAAGTGAGAGCGTTATCAACAACACGAAACACCAGAAGTTCACCACAATATGCACAAATGGTTGGAGAGCCATCGTGGGGGAATATCTTCCGTGGCTCCTTGAATCCGGCATGTCGAATTGAAGCGTCATCCACATAAGGATCAACGTCTTCAATGTCTGCTCCTGTTACGCCGTCCATAGGACCAGCTTTGCAGCAAGGGCAGTATGTCTTGTTGAGATCGGTAATTTCATGCGACTCAATATTTACAACACGTTGATCCCGTAGACCAACACGATCAAATTTTTTCCCCATTTTTCTTGCCCTTTTTCTTTCGCTTCTTGGGGGAGGAATGGTCATCAACCAAGTCCACCGTGACATTCGCATTGAAGGGCCAGCAAGTCGCCTTCATAGCCCGCTTAAAGGCTTTGGGAGCGGCCTTGACGAAGTTGATTGTACCGAAGGCTTTGAGGTCTTTTGGTGCAACCGGCACATCGCCCTGCATCAATTCCACAGTAATCTTGAACTTCATGAGGCTCCTTTGGATTGTACCACGTTTGTGGCATTCTTGTAAAGCCGATCCGCAGATTTACAGATCGAGTAGCTATATAAGTATCCACCAAGGATATATCACATTAACGCTGAGAGGGCTTGTTCATAAGGACAAGCCCTCTTTTTTTCTCGAAAAAAGGGCGTGATTATACTAGATATAATCACGCCCTTCAAATGAGGAATGTATGGAAAGAAAATGTTACGTTTGTAAACTCGTCAAAAATATTGAAGAGTTCGTTAAAGATAAAAACAAAAAAGAAGGCAGAAGATATGCTTGCAAAGAGTGCATGTGGGCGCTCAATATGAGAGGATATTTGAAACGTCACGGTGCGACGACTGTAGATTTACAAGAGCTACTCGAAATGAAAAAAATCAAAATTTGCGCAATATGCAATTGCACAAATAATCTTCGCATTGACCACGACCACAAAACCGGAAAACTCCGTGGAGTATTATGTCGTAATTGCAATGTAGCATTGGGCATGTTTGCTGACTCGATAGAGGCTTTGGAAAAAGCTAGGAATTACTTGCTTGATGCCAATAATTCCTAAATGTGTTTGCAGTTTCCAACGGTTAGGTGTAGAGGATGAAAAGGATTTCTAGATAATCCTAACTCTTGTCGCAAATCCAATGCTTCTTCACAAATGACTGGCAACCAAACATAAAGGTCATTGCCGCAGGCAATATGCTCGTATTCAAACTGAATACGTTTACCTTCATGTTTTCTCCAGGCGGTCATGAATTTATCGTCAGGCTTTTCGTTTGCAATTACCGAAATGTGAGCATCCCAGGCAGGACGTTGTATTGTCCTGACGCTGTAATTGTCTATTCGATATAGTTCACGATAATACATGCCGATATTGGGGTCACAGTCGATTACGAGCCACCACTTGGTCGTACCGCCATCACGACGAATAATCTTACCATTATTCGTTGGACTGTAACGCAGGCGTCCCGTCGCTCGGAACCTCGGCGGCATGATGATGGCGGGTGCAATGTTCGTCATGTTCATGATCGTCATCGTGTTCGTGATGGTGTCCTTCTTGGGATGCCATTTCTTCGGTTAATAGATGAGTCATACGCAAACCCATTTGTTGGGCATCAGTGAGGCTGTCTTGTTCCTCTTGACTGGCTGCGGGGCCAGGGAATCCTGGTTCTGATTCAATATTGACTCTTACGCCTTCATCAATGTCTTCAAATGTTATTGTAACCTTCGCCATGTTCAATTCCTCTTGGTGGTTTTTTTGACGGCCTTCTTAACGCTTTCTTCGGTGCTGTTTTGGTCTTTGCAGCAGCCATCGCTGTCATGACAGTGGCCTGTTTGATCTTTGGACGTGGAAATACGGCAGTGACGCTGACCAACTTATTCTTAAACGGCGTGCCAGAGTCCACCGCTTCCAACAAAAGTTGTTCCATATTGGGTTCTTCATGGAAAGACTTCATCAATGCTTTTGCGCCTTGAGAAGTAGTCCTCAATGGAACACCGTCAAGGCCACGAATGACCACGGTGTAATTAAACGGTTCGTTCATGGTCACTCCAGTATGATTTCTGTCCAACGAGTCTTGTTCTCACTCCTAACTGCATATGGATCAAGCATGATCCTTACGCCACCTTCAACAATCGACTCGATGAAATCTTTTCCATCAGTCACTTGTTTAATGGTGTAATCTGTAATGCCAAGGTCGGCACACGATTCTTCCAGTTTATCCTTATTGGTAAAAACTGCAACCCAAAAATGTGGGTTGCCGGGCATCTGAATGAAACAAGGTTGTCCATCCCTGAAAGGGGACAAACAACCTGTCACACTAATTGACCTCGGCTTTGACAGCAGTTTTTCCGTGGGGTGTTGAATTTCCATTTTGATCCACCATTACCATCACAATCTTGTCGATTGTGAGGATGACCTGTTTAGTAGTTTTGTTACGAATCTCAGCACGCATGGTGAGACTGGTGGTGCCAAATTTAATTGCCTCTACACCATCTCGATCACTTCCCCTTGATGGGCGGCAGCTTTGAAATCAATCTCGCCAATGATCTTGGTTCTCAGCTTCGTTGACTCAAGTTGGCAAATGGCATATATCGCACACTCTTCATCAAGCCACTCCATGAGACGGCCACCGAAGAGTGTATTTTCGCCATTGAGATCGCCGGGCTTTACCAGCTTCCGTGTCCGGTATTGCATGTTATCGCCTTTTGCAAGTCTGGCAGTGATCGTGCCGCTTTTCTTGTTTGGTTTGTTCGGTGATTACGCCGTTATTGACGTGCCACACTTTACCTGCCGGTGGTGGTGGAATTTCCAAACCGGATGGCAACGATATACGACCACCAATTGTGCAATTGGTCATACACCGAAGCATCGCCATGTCTTGGGAGTCAGTGATCGTTGGGATCATATATCACCTGGGTTTCCAACGGGGACCACGATCTTTATTGAAGCCGTGGTGTTTGATTGAGGCATCTGGTATTTGTGTTCGATAACCAGACTTCTTGAGGCCAGTTCTATATGGCGTCTCTTTCATTACTTCCTCAGCACGCCTGTTTGCAACGCCAAGGTCTTCTTGAAACTTGGTCATAGTTGCCCGGTCAATGTCATTCTTGCCCTTGCTCATTCTATTGGTGGCACACATCCATACTTCGAGTGCGCCAAAGCCGGGCAATTTGTCAATCTTATATTCTTCCCGTAACAAATCGGTACAGGTCGTAGACACTTCGAGTGCGGATATAAATCCCAGGTCACAAAGACGCTTCATGAAGCCAATTGCTTCTGGAATATGCCACAATTCACGATGGTCGTCATCGTATCCACTGATAGTTAAACAAAATCCTTGACCCTTGACAGTGCATACAGGAATCATTTCCTGAATGCACTCTTTGATCTCGGAGTCTGTCATATCAGCAGTCAATGATAAACACAACAAGTCCATTGATGCTATCCTTAATTGGATGGATTGCTTCTTCGCTTGACACGCCGAGTGTTAGGCTTCATGGTTCGTTTATTGAGAACACGTTGTTTGTTTCCAGGAGGATTGGGCTTTGCTCTCGTTAACGACTTAGGCTTTTTGTAAGTGGCAACTGCGGAATCAATCGCCAACAATTTTTCCAAAGCCTCATCAGCTTCTTGTACGTTCTTCTCTTCTTCAAAAGCCGTAAAGATGTTAGCAATTTCACCCATAATTGGCAAGCCGTCCGAATCGAGTTCGGCGAGTTGCAAAACGATTTCACCCTTCTGGCTTAGGTGAGACACCAGTTGGTCTTGTGTGTATTCCAGAAAGTTGTCTGGATATAAATCATCCCGTCTCCATCTGACAGGCAAATGTTCCTCTTCGCCTTCATTGCTGGCAAGCAAACGTCTTTCGGCCAAACTTATTGCTTCAGCGGGGTCGTCAGCCTCGTGAGGCTTAGGGTCGAACCCAACGTGAACGAAGCACTTCATCTTTTTTTCCTCTTATTGAACATAGGCAGCTTCCCGGTTTTCTTATGTCGTTCAATTTCCGGGAGTCCAACACTGTGATCGGCCAAGAACCCTTGTACCTTTATCCAGTGCATCAAATGCTGTGCAAGATATTTTGATCCTCTTGCATGGCATTCTGGACAGATGACAAATCTTTGTTTATATAGTGCTGCATACTCAGGAGGATGAGAAGGATTTTCGCCCAATCGGAACAACTGACAGTTCTGTTTCTGTTTGACGCAGAAGAAGCAGTTCATTCTATCGCCGCCATGCCGATGCTGGCCGTCTGAAATAAATTCCATTTTTTCTCCGGCTTTCACTGTTTGACGTGTACTCCATGCCGGAATACGCAATATTGCTTAAATCAGGTCAGCTTCGACCTTGAGATATAACGTCTTGGGCGGCTGAGGGTAATAGAACGTCATGTACGGGCAAATCCAGGCAGATTGGCCCGGCATTAAGCCTTTGAGGTTTAGTTCCTCAACGGCATAAATCCAGCCACTATGCTTGATTTCCACGAAGTTGAACTTAACATCGGCATTCGGAAAATATTCTTCCGAAAACAACAAATTAAAGCCAGCTTCAGGATTCGGTATGCCTTTCATCTGACAGCCGAGAGCGATCAGACGATCAGCGCCAATAACCAACGGACTCAATACGGTATCCATAATACCGGCTGGGGCCATATCGTATGTTTGATTGTTGTGCTTAAACACCCATCGCCCGTTCGACTTGAACGGGCGAATAGTATTGACGCCAATCTTCTCAAACTCGGTCTTTTCAGTCATTGGTCGAAGGCTCCAAAAGTTCGTCGTACTTGGTTTTGATGCCGACCATTTCGTTGTTGATTTCGATTCGGCTTCCCAAGGACTCGGCGACCATCGCCATCTGTTCTGCCTTGTCTTGTGACTCGCCTTGCAATACAAGGCGACGAACAAATTCGTCCTTGCTTACTATGACTTGCGGCAAAGTAGCAGCACGATTCTTTTGAGCAAAATATCTTTGAAAGTCATTCACGCCTCACCACCTTACCGGGTTGAATAATGATCCACAACTTCGCCGAGTTGATCTACAATATCAACTCGATCTGCTCCATTGGAACCAAGTCTACCCTTGTGCCTCAATAGACCTAAATGGCCAAAAGCCAACTCTTGAACGAATTTTTGTGCTTCTACAAGCGTATCGGCTTCGCCAATCAGGATCGTTTCGTTGTCGAACGTATCCCAATGGTAAATGCCAAAGGCTTTGCTGAACTTCTGGACTGACATATTTTTGTTCCTTAGTGCCAATGGTAGGCACATTTCTTACAACGGAGCCTTGTGGCGATGTCTTACAACGGAGCCTTGTGGCGATGTCTTACAACGGAGCCTTGTGGCGATGTCTTACAACGGAGCCTTGTGGCGATGCTGACCATCACTGGCTGCGGCTGGCGACTCGTCATACGATTCGTTGCCTGATTCCCAATGATTCAGAATTCGTTTGATCTGTTCGTCGGTGTAACCTTGCCCTGTCATTTCAGCATGAATTTTGGCCCGGTCAGCACCGATGATGGCATCAATAGCGTCGTCGGCTTCCTTCTTCAATTTCTCGATTGCATCTCTGTCATTCCATGCTCGGAAATACCGGGAGTATGTAACGTGTCCACTTTGGTCCCTTCAGGGATATTGTCTTTTCGTATGCTGCCCAATGCTCCAAGCATCACTTCTTCTCCGGTTCAATCGTGATGACTTCTTCTACAAAAGTGAATTTGCAGAAACGTATGGTTTTACCATAGGCATTAGCTTGTGCTTGCATGGCCTGTCGGATGTACTCCTGGTCAATCTTGCTGTTATCTACAGCAACCAAAGGGATCATTCCAGCAGGCACCAATGCCTGCTTGAGTCCGACTACACCAGAGCCGAACTCATCTTCGCCAAGCCACGCATACAAAGCAATTTCTTTGACATTATCTGGTGTGTCACTCATGGTATGAATTTCCTCTTCCTACTAAGGAAGGTCACATTGTTATTTTCAAATCTGAAAAAGCGTCTATCGTGGTCGTCTCTTTCGACCTGACCATAGATGCCATTCTCGTCACTGTCTCGCATATCGAAGGAAATCGCCGTGACTTGACCTTGGCCAAAATCTTCACAAGATAGGCATTCCTGTAAAACAGGGTGGTGCCTTCTTCGTGCAGAATCATGACAGAATGTTGAAGTCGTAGATCATCTGCTCGCAGATGTTCATCCATTTCTGCGGCCACAGCATGAATACGCTTCATCTCAACTGACATCATGGTTTGACCCAATCCATCTCTTTGCAAAAGTTTGAACTGTTTGATGATGCGGCATTCTTGACCGCACATAAACATGACGATTGGATTGAATGAACTCCAGAACATCTTGCTGTTCTTCAATCACTTTTTCGACTTGCAAACGAAAATCACCGAAATCAGAAGCTCGCACCTCAACCCGTGGATCAAAAGGAGTGTAATACCCCATCCCCATGTTTGGAGTCATCATCCGCTGATACGTGAGAGTCTCAAGAAAATACTCATCATCATAAAGCATTCCATCTGGTCGGCCAAGAAAAATGGCCATAGCACGATGAAATCCATCTCTGATGTACAAAGAGCCGTCCTCAAATTGCGTAATAGCAACAAGAAGATTGCTTTTGTCTGGAGCATAACTTACCAAAGATTTAAGATTGAATCTTCCGCCTTGACGGACGAACTCAATCATCTCTCTGACTTTTTCATTCGGGTGTCGAAACCCATCTTGGGTCGGATGTAAGTCCTTTACCAAGATGCCAACAGGAGACAGTTGTGATTCGTGAAGATACTTCATGTTATTGCCCGTAAATAGCAGCAACAACGTCCTTGACAGTGCCACCTTCTGTTGCTCCGTGCGGTTTCAGAATCTTCATGGCAACGCCCGTGGCGGCACCAGCATTCTTGGCAGCATTGATCTGCAATTGATGGAGCGGCAAAGCCAAAATCTCTTTGATCTTGTCGGCACTCAAGAAGTCAGGCAAGAACTCGTTGTAGACCACAATCTCAGCGTTGAGACGTGCGATCTCATTCTCTTGGCCGGAGACGGCAACCTCCTTAATGGAGCCGTCAGGCATCTTAACTCGGCCATTGCGAGTTTCAATCTCTTCTTCGTTCTGCTTGATGAGCATCTTGACAGAAGAGATAACAGCCTCGTCGGTTTCTTGACCAGAGGTTTGAAGTTTTGACAGCACCGCTCGCACGGCGTTCTTGGCGCTAGTGTCGCTGGCTTTCATAGCCTGCGTCAATCGCTCTTTCAGTTTCGCATACAACATTAAAGCATTCCTTTCGGGTGGTATTCTGTGAACATTCCTTCTGGACCTGTCCACTCTTTGCTGAATTTCATTGAACAGTACCTTTCAACTGTTAACTGGTGGGCGTTCACCAAGGCCTGACCAACATCAAATCCGGGTACTCCGCCCACTGGGTGAACTGGCCAAACGAACAACGACTCTGGGGACGAGAATTCTGGTTCGTCGTTTTCTGCAAGGCAGCGAATCAGTTCTGCCCGTACTTCATCTTGACAGCCATACATGGTGTTTGCTTGATCCGCATACCAAGCGTATGTGGCATCAACAAAAGCGTCCACCAGTTCGGCGTCAGTGTATAAGGTCTGAGTAAAATGTTGAATATAATCGGGCTTTGGTGTCCAGAGACGCCCGCCCAATAATACTTGGAACTCTCGTTCATCGAGAGTCATTTCATTCAACATTTCTTCTAGTTCGGGTTCTTGCATCATTCTTCCCTATCAGGCATATCCCGAATTTCCTGTTCGATGGTGTCAATCACTTCAACAGGTTCAGTTTCGGCGACCGGCTCCAAGAAAATATGCAAGAACATCTGATGGCCTTGGAACTTACCTCGTGCCATCAATTTTGGATGTTGCGTACACTCCTGACAGTAAGAGGAAATTGCGTATTCTTGAATCCATACGCCGGTTTCTCGGCTAAAGTCTCCCATGTCGAAGACAAATCCAGCCCATACCTTCTTGCCGTCCTCGTCGCCGCCGTAGACCTCCTGATACACAGGCGCAGCCTTCACCTGCCACACCTTGCTTTCATGGTCAAAAAACACCTGAATATTGATATGCGAACATGGAGCGTGATACTGCCAATGCTTATAAATCAAAGCAAATAGTTTCTCAGTCCATTTAGGCAATGGCTTGGAATGATTCTGTTTGTTGTCCATCTAATACTCCCATCCGGTTGTGAACACAAGGGGCAATGGACCGTCACTAACTTTCCCAATGGCGGTCCAACCCAAAGTTCGGCAAACATACGCAGTGCCTTCCGACAGCACCACAACATCACCAACCGAAGTGGATCGGATTTGGGCATCAACTGTTTTGAGGACGCCCTCATTCAACCACCATGCTTTATCAATGTGATTAGTGAGTTGGAATATCTCACTCAGGTCTTCAGTAGCACACTCAGCGACTTCCAAGAAGTCATCAGGGAACTTACGCTCCTGTGCTTTGATGGCTGGAAATTGCTTGTCGTGATATACTTTGGACATTATTTCTTCTTTATGTGTCTGACGGAACAAGTGCCGAGTTTCTTCCTGCATATCCCGCAAATGACAGTTGCCAACCCCGTCATGTCACTGTTCATTTCAAAATGAAGCGGCAACTGCATATCTGGCGTTATCGGCAAAGGCAAGCACCCGCTCACTTTTATGTGGCGGGCCACTAGCCTCAACCCTTCATTATCAACCTCAATCGTGGCATGTTCGTTGCCATGTCGATGTTGACCGTCATGAGCGACCTGGGACTTGTCTCGGATCGTCATGTCGAACTTTTTTTGGGGTTTCATTCTGCTATTACATCAATGATGAAGTAGTCTGTTTCGCCTCTCCAAGTCTGCTTCATCATTTGTTGACGATACTTCAGAGTGTGTTGACCACCGGAGCGTTGGGCTGCATGTATCTTTTCGACAACGCCGGGGTCATTTACACTGAAGCTCCACACCTTGGCCACACCACCTTGGTCTAACCCGCCTTGATGAAGTTCGCCTTCCCAGGTTTTAATGAACAAGCCTTTATTGCTGAATTTGGCAATAGTGCCAGTTCGCTCGCCCTCGGAATATGTGAAGGTTCCGACATACATGCAACCACGAATGCCGAACCCAAACAAAAGAATGGCAGCTACAACATATAACCAAATTTTGGATTTGGATTTGTTCATTTCAATTTCTTCTTTCACATATCGTCGATGATTGAGGAAGCGTATTTGAATACCCCGTTCTCGTCCCGAACATCCCCAAATGGCACTTCGAGGTAACGAACATCTTCGCCCTGGAAGTAATTGCAGCCATATACGCCTTCTTCCTCTTTGCGCCACACACGGACTTTCCATCCATTGTGTGTCGCTTCGACATAGTTGGCATATGCTGGGCTGACAACCTTGCCGCCAGTTGCGACTGGATCGAATCCCTTGACCTTCACGGTGACGTTGCTTTGTTTGATCTCAACAGGCTTGGCCTTGCCCTCTTTTGCCCGTTGTTTAATGACGGACATAATTCGGAACCAGTCTTCCGTGGCAAGTATCGAGCCATCTTCAAATTCAATCATGTGTGGTTCCTTTCAGTCGATTATACCCTGATTTCGATTGCTTGTAAAGCAATCTTCAGGGAGCATGGCGTCAAGCCGGAAGTCATGGACCAGACCTTTGATCTTGGCCCGAATCGGATAAAGAGGCTTTTTGAAATTTACTGCGAGGAACACGGCGTCTCGAAAGATCGTGCGTCGGTGAACAAGACAGACCGTGCTGCCGGGCTTGAGGTTCGCCAAGGCTCGCCATTTAACGGCCTCGGCTGGAAACTCACGAGCCTGATGAAGACAATGTTCTTTGCCTCGTTGAGCATCATATTCGTCTTCGACGAGTAAAGGACTGTCTTCTGATATAGTTCCAACTTTACAAGCGATCTGCTCGTCGGTTAGGTTATACCGTTTTTTGTCCTTCATGGCAACAGCACGATAGCCGGTTTCGGTGATGGAAACCAGAGCAAAAGTTCGTGCGCCAAAATCGTCAGTGGTATTTACCAAATCTCGGACTTGGTAGCTCCTTATCGACATGGCAACCATTGCCCCTCTTTGACGGTCGGATGGCCATAGACCCTGAAGCCCGTACCAGATCGTACCAGCTTGATATTGCTGATGCCTTGTGCTTCTTCGGTGAACGGCATATGTCCGATCACAAAATCCGATATTGCACTTGGAATTACAAATATGTGCAAAAATATGGCACCGGGGTCAACCAAATGGTCAACTATTGTTGGCTGGACCAGAAATACTTTAGGCGTCAATTTTAGAGACACCCAGGTTTCTCTCTTGGGACTAGGCGACGAATCATTAAGCAAATAATACAAGGCAATCGCCATGCCCAAAAACAAAAGAAAAACACAACCCAAAAAAATGTAGAAGCTCACGACAATTCTCCATTGGGGAATAAATGCCCCAACCCTTCAAAGAACTTCTTGGAGTCAAGGACAGCCTCGCCAACCAGAGTTTGCTCAGTGTAGTCATCGTTGGTTTTATACAACTTGACTTCGAGTCGTGAACCCTCTTCGTGCTTGTCAAATAGAGCGAACATCTTCTGATGTTCATTCACCCGGTCTGCCTGCCCCCACAACTTGACGTGTGCTGCCAGCGAATCATTCAGCGAATTCACGAACTGAATGAAGTCTGGCTCGTCCACAATCATGGCCGGGCGCTTAGGGTCATCGACATTGAGACTCTGCCCTTCCTTCCACAGAAGGATAGTGACAGGCTTCTCCCATCGTGGGCCACGTTGGACCGCTGGGTTGAAGCGATGGGCTGTATCAGGCACAGAGTCCACGCCGATCCACAAACGACCGACAGTGAAGTTGCCTTCGCCCCGAATGGTCACAGGATTGATAGGCAGCTTCTTGCCCTTCTTGGCGATCAGGTCCAAGACCTTATCGTCCTCTGACTCATTCTCTCGCTTGAACTTGAAGATCACGCCAATGCCATGCAGCAGCGTGGGAATATCCGACGCATACTTTTGTAGGTTAGCGAAAATCTTGTCAATGATGGCGTCAGGAGTAGTCGGCACATCAACAGGCCGCTCATATCGGTATTGAATCTTGGCAAACACTTGACGGTTGATCGTCTCAATGTCAGAGTCAATCCACGACGGCACGCAACAAACCAACGTGAGAGTCTGACTGGTCTTGTTGAGTTGGAAGATAGCGCCGTCAGCCGGGAAGATGACGTATCCACCGTCCTTCAACAAACGAACTTGAGTCTCTGCCCAGGAAACCCAGCTTGGATCAATTTTGTTTTTCATTTTGGTATTTCCTGATGTTCTTTGTTGAATGCCACGATTTCAATCATGGGTAACGACAACTTGGCTTGCTTGTATTGATTCTCCAACTTAACCATCGCCGTTCCGATTTCATCGGGATGGTTCCACCGCATCGGCGTTTCGTAATCATCGCTATCTGTGTCATCGAAATCTGGAGCTACCACAAACCGCACGACGCCGCAAAATCGGAGGCGATAGTAAGTAGGAGCATTGGCCTTCAACAACAAGTCGGCTTGCTGACGAACATCCTCTTGCATAGACTCACTGACAATTCTGTGGGAAACAACCCAGCTTGAATATTCAACCTGTTCACGCACATAGGCACGAACCTTTTCTCCATATTCAGGACTTCTGGTTCTGGTAACGGTTCCATGAACAAAGTCGTATAGCGGGCCGGTGCCGAATGCGTACAGTGCTTTCTTCGCAAACCCTCGCACGGCAATCCAATATGCCGAATCGTTCATCGAATTCCCTCGTCTAACAGGATTGTACCACACAATCAGTATGTTGTAAATCAAAACGGAATTTCGTTACTGGCACTCAACTTGAGAGTTGGTGGTGCAACACCATATATTCCAGCAATACGATTGAGAGTCTGTTGCTGCGTCCAAACATCATGATCGCCCTTGTGCAATATCGTGTCGATGATGATGTCTAAAAAAACATTAGCCCGATCCTCACCACTACGTTGAGCAATGAGTTCGAGCATTTGTTTTGCGGCAGATGCGTTCTTTGGATTAACCATGTTATTGCCCACAGTCGTCACAGCCGCCACAATCGGAATAGCCATCGTCGTATTGGCCTTGGCCACCGTCATCAGGAGCCTCGCTGTCCTGTCCGAAGAATTGACTGCCAATAGCCTGGGCCAGCGGATCGCCCATCGTAGCCAGCGACTCCAAAATGTCCATCACCATCTGGCGAGCTTCGATGATGCCAATGGCTCGATCTTCAATTGGGCCTTCTTCGGCACCAAAGGACAAAAGCACGACCGGCACTGGTCCTTCGGCGAAGGGGAGAATACCGGGTTCAGCATTGATGAATCGTGCGGGCTGAACTGCAAGTTGCTGAGGCATTTGATTGCTTTCTTAGTTAAGGTTGGTTTCTTAGTTAAGGTTGGTTTCTTCCTGTAAACCAAGAGAACAAACTCCATGATTGGTTCAACCCGATCTTTCAAATCGGCCAAGAAAAACGAGATAGCAAAATGGCTTAGGGAGTATGTTCTTTTCAACCGTGAAGTGCCTAATCAGGCCGTCTCGACACTTGACTAGCCAATGCGGTATTCTCGTTCCCGGTCGATAACTCCTAATGATTTCCCCGCCATGCACTAGCCAGATTGCCAGTGCGCAAACCAGACAATTGCCCGGAATCATTCACTACCCCTCAATGACGAAAGGGGATGGTTTAACATCCCCTTTCGTGTCGGTTACTTGAAAAGCACCGGGTACTTGGGAGCAAGTTGTCGGTGGTATCGAGTCAGCATATAGTATGCTGCTTCGACTTCCTGATCTGTTTCCAGACCAGCCGACAACAACCAGTGTGCCACCGATGCGTCAGGTTTATTGAAGCCGACGTTATCCCAAGTATGCGCCCCATCACAGATGGATAGCATATGCTTGAAAGAATCACGAACAGCTTCGGTTCTCTCGGCAGTCAGGGGCAATACCTTCTTCGTCAGTCGTGCCTTCTCACGGCTATGAATGACGCCCACCTTGCCCTTGGCTGCGATCTTGCGATCACTTTCGGCTCGTGCCTTGCGTTCCTTAATGTCGGCCTCAGCACGCTCCAATAGTTTGTTAATACGAGTTTGAAACTCTTCTTCAGTCTCGCCCTGTACGCCGGGCTTGACTTCAACCTTCTCACCGTGGATTGACGAATCAATCGCCTTGATGATCGTGTCGATCTTATCGACCAGCATGTTTTGAATATGCAGATCGAGTGGGTGATCGCTCACCATGCGAATGATTTCCACTTTATTAGACAATTGCCCAATACGAGCAATACGGTCTTCTGCTTGCCAGTTGGCAGCAGGAGTCCAATCAAGGTCAACAAACAACGCCTTCCAAGCGTGAGTTAGGTTGATCCCAACACCACCAGCCTTGATGCTGACTCCGACGCCCTTCAATTTCCCGGCTTGAAAAGCACGAACAATTTCTTGACGTTTTAGTGGAGAAGTCACACCAGTAATCACTGCCCAGCCCGGACGACCCAATAGGGCATCAAGCGGAGCCAAGTGAGCGCTGAACACCACCAAAGGAACTTCTTGTTCTTCGGCGTTTTCAACGTATTCGATCATAGCATCGACCCGGCTGCGGGCCAGCTTTTCACGAATTTCACTGAACTTCTCGAACGGAGGAAGTTCGCCTTCAATTTGAACGGCGGTTCCCCATTCTTCCCACATTTCATCCAGTGCCTTCTGGAGAGCAGGATCAACCGGCCCGACCAACAAGTTAGTGTAGGTCTTAGCAGGAAGGTCCGGCAATACATCAGCACGACGACGACGAAGCATCGACCGACGAAGCAATTCAGGAACAATAGGCTGAGGCTTGCCCCATACAATCTTGTTGATGTAACCCTTGCCAGTCCACACCCGCTCCGAGTAGGCGTTGAACAATAGCTGAAACCGTTCCCAACTTCCGAACACTTCTTTTGCCAATCCCAATACGTCCAATACACCGAACAGGTCTTCAGGACGATTGGTCAACGGCGAACCCGTCAGGCCGGTCAGCTTGCGAGCCAGCTTGGAGAATTCCTTCACCTTACGGCTGCGAGCAGCCTCATGATTCTTGTAATCGTGCGCTTCGTCAACGATAAGGTTGACGTTGGCAGCTTGTGGGTGACGTTCCTTCAAGCCATTGCGATACGTCTTGAGACGATCCCAATAGGCTTCCATTTGCTCGCCCTTGTTCTTCTTGGGCGTATTGAACTCTTCTGGCAGAATATCGTTATTGATGATAACGACTTCACCAGAAGCAGGCCAACGGAAGCTCTTGCGACCATTCAGGACAATAGGCTTCAAGTCAGGACGCCACTTGCTGACTTCATCGAGCCAGTTGTACTTCAGACCGGCACGGCAGATAACAAGGGCAGCACCACGAGCAGGAATGCCCATGAGTGACTGGACGCTCTTGCCAAGGCCCATTTCATCGCCTAGCAACGCCTTGTCCTTGTGGGCAAGGAAGTTGACACCTTCCACTTGGAAGGGATACAGACCGGCATTGGTGGCGTTCTGTGCTTCTTCGGTCACTTCAATAATACGAAGCGACGGAGGAACTTCTAGGCCAATTTTCTCGGCCACTTCCAGAAGACGGCGACGGTCGGCCATTTCGAGGCTGACGCTCCACCACTGATTGTCTTGTTCCCAACGAGCGCCAGGAATCGACCGCAACAGATCGAGGTTCTGTGGTTCGTAGGGAGCGATAATCTTTCCATCGGTCGTAAGAATACGACGAACGGCTGGCGCAGCTTCAATGCGACCTGGAACGCATTGTTTGCACCATACGGCCCATCGACCGTTGATCTTCTGAGTGAAGCCAGCGTGGGCTTCGACTTTACACTTGCAAGTAGGATTATTGCAAGTTCCCGCAAATTTGTTGATGAACATATCACTGGCTCCGGTTGAGTTGCTCATTTCGTCAACTGCCTAGAGAGTGAAGTGTTCCATAGGTTCACGGCTACCACGGAATATGACACGGAAATATTTCCGTGGCTCTATTGGGGTCCAAAGGACCATTGAATTTGAAGCATTTTGTGCAGCAATCGCAGTCGAACGGGTGATCGACGCCGCCCCAAAGAAATTTCCTCCAAACATGGCCCCCGGTGATCCGGCAATAGAGTCGCCTCAAAAAGCCGGGTCGGGGAACCAATGATTGGGGGTGACGATCCTTTGGAAAAAACTCACTTGACGATGCCATTGGTCGAACCAGCCTCGAACAAAGTGAAGTATTGCTTCTGAACCTGGATAAATTCCCGTCGCTGAGTAATCAGAATATCGGGGAAAACATCCGGGTTGGCAAAGCCTTTGGCCTTGGCGAGATCGACCACTGCTTCTCGGAGCAAAGCATAATCACTCAGAGCAACCTCCACCTTTGCCATCGTTTCTCGTTTTCTTGAGGCATCGGCATCATCTTGGGCTTTTTCCAAAGCGGAACCTTGCAGCTTGTACTGCAATCCGTTCTTGGCGATATGCCCCTTCTCAACCATGTCATACAACTTCTGACGAACAACCGTCAAGAAATCGGACGCCCGGCTACTGTAGCCAGCCTTCCAGACGGCTACTACCAAATCCCGGTCAGAAAGACCTTCAGGATGGGCAGTCAAAATGTTGAGGATATGCTGGCCGAGAGACGTGGCATTTTCCTCACGAGTCTGACGAGCGGCGGCAAGGGTTGCGACCTGCTGTTCACGAATACGACCCTGAGAGTGTCGCAACATGCTGCGAAGTTGATAGACATGCTGTGCAGCACAGCGATGACCCTTCTTTGTGACCCGATCTACGATGGCGGCAGCAGGAGCATCGAAGTTTTTCTCCAACTCTTCACGAATGTAATCGTTACGACTCTTCGGCATGACATATCTCTCCACAGGTTAAAGGTATTTACCTGTTGAGATTCTACCGTCGTTTTTTGTTGTTGTAAAGCCAATTCAAGAGTTTACACATACGTCGTCGGATTCTGGCCTGTCTTTTGCGTTCCTTCTCAGCCTCTTGATTTTCTTGAAAATCAAGAAAGTCTTCGACATTTTGCTTGGAACCGTGAAAAAGTACGGCCCCATTCTTCTTGCACATTGCCGTCCATTTACCAGTGTGTCCACTGTAATGGAGGCATACGTCCTGATCTACATTCTTCACGCTTACTGTCCTTTAATGAGTAGGGGAACCCAATCAGACAGACGCTCAACTCGACCTTCAGGTTCGGTTACTCGTCGTACTTTTCATTTTTTTCAATCACGTCTCCAACATCAGTCATGTCAATATTGACTTCCACATGCCAAATCTGGAATACACCGTCCAGGCCGTGGGCAGAGATCGCTTCCCACTTCCAAATACGACACGTCGGAAATCGTTCTTTGAACTTATTGGTGAGCCATGCCCGGTTATTGGCATTGTCCACTACATATGGTTCATCGCTCTTGTATACGATTTCCAACTCGGCACCCAAAGCAGCACGCTTGGCGTCAACTCTAGCCTTGGCAGTTACAGGCTTCGCTTCATGACTGCTGATATGTCTTTCGACACTGACGGAGAATTCTACATGAAAAGAAGCGCCACGGGAATGAGATAGCAAGCTAGATTTGCTGTAGGTGAACCCAAGGTTCTGCCACCAGTTGTAAATTGACCGATCAAGCTGATATAGCTTACTGCCAATAGCCTCGATGGTGACGCCCTTGCCCATTTCTTCACGAAGGCGATGGACTTCCATGTTGGCTTGGCGAAGAAGATTCTTTTTCAATTCCTCTTCTTGCTTCAGATCGTCCTTTGCGCCAAGGAACTTCTCAAGGTGACTCAGTTCGGCACGGCTGATTCCGAGCGTATTGTGCCGAGTGCCGACCGTAGCTGTTCCCTTCGTAATCAATTCATGCAAAAAACTCAGAGCGCCAATAATGCTCTTGAGTGATTCCAAAGAAGACGCTCTGGCATCAGGGTCAATCAACAGCGGCTCATTGCTGCTGTGATTTTCGGTGCTGGAAAATGGGCTAAGAGGCTGTTCTTCTTTTACTTTTTTACGGGTAGCCACAATTCTTCTCCTGACTGACGGTTAAATGCTATTGTCAACGCAGCAGTCAATTCTTCGACATTGGTGCCATCCCACCTGACCACATTGGGATGCGTATAGTCTTTGTTGTATGAAGTAATAGGCATAATGCCCAAACCACGAGAGCGATCCTTCAACCAAGTGTCCATGTATTCGGGATAGTCATCATATAACACTTTGCCATACACGAGGCCCTTGTCACTGGTAATGTGAACATCAGCATCTTCATGGATGTGACGCTGACACCATTCCAGCTTTTCTTTCCAGGCAATCGGGGCCTTCTTAGGGCCTTTGGTCAACACATGAATGTCGAACCCAATTTGCTTTGCAATGTGCATGGCTTTCATGCCAGCTTCAATAGGCTCCAAATCCAGCCACCAATTGGGCTGTCGCTTAATGAGCCGCAGTCGATTGCGAATATGTTGTTGTTTTTCGAGTGTGTATAAATTCTCGGCAGTTATTGGTTCGTCTTCGGGACTAGCCAACAACTGCACGTCACGCACTAATGCGTCAACATAGTTCGCAAGGGAGCCATCAAGATCGAACATTGCTATGTTCCTCATGGCCTATCTATCCTTATTCAAAGTGACTACCATATCCTTCAAGAGTTCCATACGTTCGGCATGGAACTCTTGCCATTTCTTGCCGCCCTCTTCTGGATTCCTCCAAATTTCTTCGAGGGCCTGCGCAAGCTGACTGATGCGACCATAGCCATACTTGATACACAAATCATTTATATGTTGCACCAATAACCTGTCTTGGGCGTGTCCAATGCACACCGCAGGCCAGCTATTCAGACACTCAATTTGTTCGTTATTCAGAGGCTCAATCATTTCGGTTCCAGACTGAAATTTCATTTTCCTCTGGCTTTACCGAGCGGGTAAACAACCAAGGAAACTGATGTGTTGTGTGTGGGAATTTGCGAATTCGCTTATCGCCGTGCGAAGTCTTATTGCCAATGGCAATATAAGTCTCCACCTTGGGCAATAGAGCTAGTTCATCAACCCCGTAAAAAGATGAACCAATTTTTGGTACGGCGTCTTCATCACCGGGCAGATATTTCTGCGTGATGTATGAGCCAAGAACGACGGCAGGTTTGAAGTTATCCACTGCTTCGTTGGCTTCAAACTTATGCACGTCTTGCGGCGGGAAGATGGGCTTCTGATTATACAGAGCGTAATATGCAATCATTTCGGGCGTGGTCTGGATATACGAGTCGGTGCTGGTAATTCCCAATGCCCGACCAATAACGCCTGTGCCAGAACAGATTTCAATGGCACTGCGACCAGCGACTTGCTCTCTCAACCACTCGATTAGTTCGGTGGATGGAAAACAATATACACCACGCTTGTTTCCCCAAATACTCAGATGGAGTTGGGGGATCGCTGCGAGAACAGATGCCGGAAGAACCTGGAGCAATCCGTTCACGAGGAACAGATCGTCCAGATAATCGACATTTTCGTTGGGGAGGATGTAGCCTTTCATGAGCGGATTTTACCACAATCCGCTCATTTTGTAAATCAGCTTTTACTCAGAGCCTTCCAGCAATTGAATGAGTTCTTTGCTCATTTGCCGAGCGTGTTTCATGCAAACATAAGCAATGCCAACAGGTCCGGCATTGAAAATAAGTCGGATGCACTTATCGCCTTTGTTCATGAACTGAGTAGGCTTATCTTCATCCGAGTTGCAGTAATGGCATCGAGTTGTCTTTCCTGTCACCGTATCAATGGCAGGAGAGTTCTTCATGCCGTATGTGCTATTGACTTTCATTTTTGGTTCTTAAAAAAGTTTTCAACAGCCATACGAGTCATCACTGAATCGTCGCCTGCGGCCTCGAACTTGAATTGACGACCCAGAGGGCCACTTCTCATCTGCGTGTAGTATTGAGCCATTCGCTGAGGGTCAGCGTGCCATTGACCGGCTGGAGTGGTATGTCCATCGTCCCACAACAATACAGCCACAGGATCATCAGGCAGCTTAACCAATGCGGCCTGCTGCTGATATTTCTGTAACAGCTTGTGAATAGTGGATGCAACCTGTCCTGGATCGCCGGTTGCATTGACGAACATAGATTCTTCTTGAACGTGAACGTCTTTGCCGCCTTCGCCCTTCTCGACAAACCCACCCATAACTGGTGTATATCCCCAACCCAACTTACGAAGGTCGGCACCCAAGGATACATTCAGTTGACGATTGGTCTTTATGTCATTCTCGTGCCGGAACGCAGTGAGAATAATAACGGTCTTATCGTTATTGGCAATTTGCCCATAAAGACGAGCCATAGAGCGTTCAGCAGCCTCAGTGATGCCGACGTTCCATTCATGAGCCTTCATGTGAATGAAGCGGCCAATCTTGTCGTCTGGATCAGGCATAGGCATGTCATCGCCAGAACCGAAATAGAATTCGTCCACACCGTCAACCAAACGCTTGTATTCCTCTGGAGTTGCACAGTGATCCCGATGCTTTTTAGCATCATGCCCACCACGCTTTTTGTTTTCGTCCATTTGAACACCTGCTTGTTGTTTCAATCGTTTTAGTTTGGCCATAAACAGAGCTTGATCTTCATCATGCCTTGTACTTAGCCAAGTGTCTAAATCAGCCAATCCTTCTGGCGGGATTTGCATCTGTACACTCCCTGGCTCATTGTCTCTTTCGGCATTCCAATTTTGTGGCGCATATTGATTATCCCAAGGCAAATAACCAATTGGCTCAACTCCTAAGTGGGCATGATAATACAAAGGCAGAGAAAATCGTTCATTGCCCTCAAAGGCTTCTAAGTAATTGCCGCCTTGTCGGACAGCGTGCTTGATGGCATGAACTCCCCAGCCTTTTGTTCGATCCCCACCGTGGTTGTACACCCCAGCTATTTCTATCTTACCTGGATTCTCTGGTGTTTGTAAAGGGCCTTCCTGCGGTAATAAGGAATATCCGACTTCGCCCTGGTCATCATGGAATACCTTTCGGCCACCCATCCCATAATGGCTAGGATCATATACATGCACAAATCCAGGGCGTAATTGATTTGCCCGAACCAAACCTCTATGGTAGGTGGGAACATCATTACGCCACTGGATTTGTGGGTTGTCTTCGGCTTCTAGCCATTTGCGGAAACTAAATCTCATGCTTTTATTTAGCGTGAGAATTGGGAAAATTATCCCAACTCGCTGGCAATGGCCTCAATTTCGAGTTCAGCACGTTTTTCAGGGCTGATAATCTTGTTAAGGCGTTCTTCCAACGCTTCCAGCTTCTTCTTTTCGGCGACGATTTGGATTTTCGTAATCTTCAACTTCAGATCGCCGATCCAATCTTCCACCGTGTAGCCATCCCAGGTGAACTCAGGCGGCTTGTCAACGCCCAATACCTTGGTGGCGACCATCGAGTAGGTTGAACTGCGTTCGGTGAGAAAAGCTGCAATACAGATCAACTTCCTCACATCGGTTTCGATGTTCAGATTGGTTGCGCTGCTTTCTTGTTAGTGATTAGTGGTTGAAAGTTATATCGGCTGAGTATTGCCGAACTTTAGTTCTTTCCCTTGAAAACCTTCAAGATGAACAAAACGGGGCTTTCACCCAACAACCCGCCCGATTCTTTCTCAAAATAATTTTCAATTGCGGCTTCTGCCGCCTCTTCGGTGTCAAAGGTGTTGTCAATAGGCAAAGAATCAAATCGTTCTTGTTTGCCACTACGAGGATCACCTTCCATCACGATGTATTCAATCTTCATGAATCCCGACCTCCCATTGCAAAAAGACCTTGAGGGCTTGTTGCTTGCCATTTCAATTAGTGATTGTGCTTACACCCAGGACCGTGTTGGTGAGGGCTGGCCGCACTAGCAGCAACCGGCTCTTTAACTGGTTCCCACCAGACCTGACAGCCATACACAGTCTGGCCGTTGTCCAGAACGATCTTGGGATTGTTGTTCATTTTCCGAACAACGCCGCCTTCAGGCACGTCTTCGGGTTCGACTTCAGCATTCGTATTGGATTGGATTGAACCATCCGGCATTTCAATAGCATAGATCGCCACATTGCCGACATAGTTGCCTTCACCCAAAAACTCACTCTGATCGCCATTCCAAACTCGGACCCGCTTCGGCTCGGCTTCATCACCGTCCTCGTCCTCGTCCTCGTCACCGAAGCCATTCGGGATGGATGGAGACATGCAGATGCTCTCAAGTTCTGAAACGAACTTGGGAATATCCTCACGAATTTCGCCCGGCAACCAATACGAATTGACCGTCAGCAAAGCCGTCAACTTGTCAGCGAACACTCTGGTGCCAATATGTTTGTCGATAATCTCTTTGATCGGCTCGTAGGCTTCCTTCGGGAAGAAACCACCCTCGATCATCTTGGAGAGCATTTCATTGCCAGTCTCTTTGGCTCCGGTCCATTCCGGGTGTCGGCCCGAAACGAAGTCGGCGACCATGTATTTCTTGGCAGTCATCATCGCCATGATAGCCCTGGAAGTATGGTAACGGACACGCTCTGGCGTGAACTCATTTGCTTTGGCGACTTCCTGCAATTGAGGAATTTGTTGAAAGAAAGATGGACTCTTCATGATTTCACGAAGACTATCAGGGATGAAACCTTCCAAGCGAACGCCTTCGCTGGTTTCGGACATATTGCCCATGTCCTTGTAGCGTTCATCGCCATCCAGCCATTGGAAAGGAACGCCGCCGTCCTTGCCGTGATACGAATAGGGCAGAGTTACCATCGTGATCTTGCCATCACGAGTGATGCGATGGCAGACCAGACAATCGGTGATTTCACCAGTGGCACATGCACCTTCGGTGTCACAGGCATGTTGCATACCCTTGGGGAACTTCTTGTGATATTCCTCTTGGGCCTCTTCCATCGTCTGACCTTCTTGACGCTTGCCTTGATGAATGTGAGCATCCACAACCATAGTCAAAGCATCGGGGTCGAACCCAGCCTGACACATGGATGCAGCTTGAAGCCCATATCGCTTGTCGATCTCCGGCGAAATCACAATAGCGAGAACTTCACCATCACGCTCAACAATAATAGTCGGAGGAATGTCTCCACGATTTGTGGAATCGACCGCCCAACTCTTCTGTTGTTTGGCAAAATCAACCCACGTTTGCATGTCTTTCATCGAATCGCCTTAGTCTTGATTGTAGTTCTTGGGTGGAAAGATTATACCACGAAAAAAGTCGGTTGTAAACCAGATCAGATGGCGTCTTCTCGTTCATGAACTCTAGTGAAGCCAAGGATATAATCCACAGCACGAGCGGCCTGGGCCGCTGCCTCAAAGAGATACTTGGGATTCTTCTCGATGTTTTCAATCCACGTCGGCATCCACTTGTCGTGGTTGGCCGTATCCATGTCGTGCGGCAGGGCCAATTCTGATTCCAGATAGCCAGTGGCAATTTCTGCAATCAACTCACCCTGATCGACAGTGCCAGCCCATCCAATACGACCTTCTGTCCAGTGAATTACTTCATGAAATTTGGTTGCCCAATATTGGGCATCATTCAAGAAGTTCTTCCGAGTTGGGAGGAGAATGCGATCCGTAGGGCGATCATATCGAGGTTTTCTGACAGAGCTATGTTCCCGGATATTGGCCCGTGTTGCCTCGATGATGGCCTCGGCCTGAGTGTAATTCGGCTCTTGAGTATTTTCCTTGAGGATTAGATATTTCCCACAGGTCTTGCCAAAACACTGCTCGGCGTTGAATACCAAGTGTGTCTGCAATAGCGGAAATCGCTCCATTCGGAGAATGTCGCCTCGGTCAACCGTCTTGATAAACGATTGCCAATTGACAATACAGATGCCGAAGTCGCCAGCCTTAATGTTTACTGGTCGCTTAGGTACTTGAATGCCCAATAGATGCCATTGATGATAGGTACACCAGTATTTGCTACGATAGTTATTCTTGTCAGCAACAGCATCAAGAATGAGCGGGTTGATGCCCGTGAACTTACGACCCGTCTGAGGGTTCGTAGGGAAGCCACGGTTGTACTTAGAACGCCAAGGCGGTGCGCCTGCCTTGAGTGCTTCTAACACACGATCAGAAATATTGCTGCGGATTTCTTGTTGATTTGACACAATTCTATGTATCCTTCTTTTTGCGAGGGGCAACAACCGGCTCGGCAGGTTGTTCGGGTTCAATGGCGGGTTCGTCTGGTGCTTCAGCAGTAGCCACTCCGGTTTCTTCGCCGGGAGCCAATAGCTCTTGCATCTTCCTGAACATTCCGATGATGCGACGTTCGGCCTTGGGATGAAGATGATCTTCTGGTGTGCGAAAGAACAGCTTGGTCTTTCCTTCAAACAACGCCTCATAACCCAAGGTAATCATCCCGGCTGCGTGGACAACACCGAAGTCGCCAGCATTCAACTCTGCAATGGTTGCAGGAATTGGCACAGAGCAATCTTCTTCGGGGAAGATTTCACGGAAAAGAATCTGAAACAATTGCCCGGTGCTGATATGTTCCCAGGCACGTTGGCTCATCTTCTCCATGCACTCAATAGTATTGCGACTGTTGATCTCAACGAACTCCGGGATGTTTACCCGGAAGCCCTGCTGATGCACAATACAAGTGAAGCGTGGAGCGGCGTCAAGAGTCATTTCCTGACCATTGACTATGATGCGTGTTGGAATGGTATCAGCCATTGGCGTCTACTTCCTCTTCCTCTTCTGCGTAACTGAAGTCACATCCAGCCAGTAAATCATGAGCCTCTTCTGGACGAACTGCTATGTCCACATGAAAATCCCAATCTTCACCCGGCTCCCATTCATTTGGTGGAATGTAACCATCGCTGCTCGTGCTGCTGTTGGCATCAAAGCCGACAAAATTGATTCCACAAGCGTTGATTGAATCGTATTCATTAGGCTCGTGAACTTCATCTTCTGTGAGGCGATCAAGAAGATATTCAAATTCTTCCTCACAGTTGAAACGTGTAGGAATGGAAATCGTTACCGGCACGTTGTCAGGTGCATTTTGAAACTTCTGAACGAAAGCTCTCAACTCACCCAATGTCAAAAAAGAACTTTTCACGACGTAGCTCCTTGAACAAAAAGACCCAAACTAATCTGACCAGACAGGAACATTACCCGTTCTCGGTCGTTCTGCGCTGAAGTGCAGGAACCACTTGCCCAAATCGTGGTCCCCAACTTTTCAATGTCGTCATAAAGCCGGGCAACGGTTTCTTGCATAAAACCGTTGATCCGCTCGATGCGATCATCCTTCGGCGGCTTCAGGTGTTCAGGGCAAGCCAGTGACTTGTCCTTCCAATACATCACCGATTTGCGGAGCAACTCCACAAATTCAGTGTCGGTCATTTTGGTAGAAGTCCCGCCACTCAGTTGCAAGTGGTTGGCGATCAATGCGCCAGTAGGGATCGGAGCCTCTTCGTCCGTGGCGCTGGCATTGACGCTAATGATTTCATAGTCGGCGTCAGTGTCGTTCTCGTTGTTCTCAGCCAATGCAGCGTGCGAATAGAGGACAATATCGACACGAACTGCCTCGATCTTCTCAACAGGCTCGCCAAGGCTATTGGAGACGACGTAGGTGGCCTTGCGGGGGTCTTCCCCGGCCTTGCGAGCAACATACTCGCCCACAAACTTGTCGCCCTCACGGAGCAATACAGTGCTGCTGAAGAAGCCGTCTGGCTCAATAGGCACAAGCAATACATCGGGCCGATAGCCCGGCTTGGCTTTGTCGAAATTGGCCTGGATGCGTGCCAGCAATTCTTCGTCAGTGAGGGTCCAATGAGAAAATCCACTCTGGACGGTCTGACGGCGCACGAACTTGCTGATATGAATCGAAGGCATTGTTGGTCTTTCTTGAGTATTTGAAAAAGGCATCGCAATGCCCCCTTATTGGGATTTTACCACAGAATAAGGGAACTGTAAAATTAGCCTGGAGACATTGCCTGAGCGTAGCTCCAGATCGTTTTTGCGTCCATGTCTTCCGGCAGGTATCGACCCAATGCCTTCAGGTGAGTCTTGAGAGTCGCCTTCGGTACAGTAGGCAGCAGTTTGAAAGCATCAGTCTGATCTTTATCACGACCGATAATGAACTTCATGATGGTCAATACTGCTGCGTCGATAATCGGGAAAGACACGCCGCCAATTTTGGCAGTCGTAGCGGTCTGGATGATATATCGGTTCAATCCGACGTTGCCCTCGGACACGTCCAAGAAGTCGGCGTCGAGCGACGGAACATAGATGCCACCAAACTCGCCACTGGAAGCCAATGGCTGGAAAGGAATATTCTGCTGTTGCAGCAGGGTCTTCAAACCAGCAATATTGGGCGTCAAAAAATCCACGTCCGGGGTCAGCGCCCGGTCATGGGTGTAGTTGGCGACGGCAATACCGCCGATAATGACACCGAGGATATTGTTGTTATGAATGAATTGCATCGCCGTCTGAGTCTTGGCAATGGCGTTCTGGTTCAGAACGGCCATTTCCTTGAACAAGGACGGCGAGTCAAACAGGGCAACTTCCCGAAGGTTTACGGTGTCGGCCATTAAAAATTCCTTGAAGGTCATCATGTTGGTATATAGACCAAGAGAACGAAGTTCACTTTTGGTTCACGACGACACGTTTGCCTTTAACAGTCACTTTATTGGCTATTCTTAGTTTCATCATCTTCTCCCACAAAATACGGCGTGAAACCTCCCTGTGTGCATCCCGGAACCGGGGTCAAATTCTTAGACCCTCGAACATCACAATTTGGCAGAGAAGACAATAGCTTGTGCCAATCCTTCTTGATAGGCTTGTTCATCTTCGCCAGTTCAACAATCAGATGAAAACCACCCCGTGTTTTCAGGACTTTATATGCCCCGGCAGGCAGAATTTCCTTGATTTTGGGAAGGCAATCAGCAGGCTCAACGTGATCGTAGTCGAAGTCCACAAAGAACTTACGAGAAACGGCACGATGAATTTCGGTGGTGGCGGCAGAGATCGGATTGAAACTGAGATCGCCACCGGCAATACGAGTCGCCAATTCAATCAACAGATTCTTATTGGCTTGAATAAGCGACCTGGGGTTCAGACCGATATAGACAGCCAATGCTTCCTGCGGGGCCACAGCGCCGTCTCGTGAGAAAGACCCCAGCGGGGATTCCAGCCGACGAATCTTCTCTTTGAGATCACTCTTGCGAGAAGCGATGCGAGCCAGTTGGCCACTGTCCTTGGTATTGGGAAACTCAGCAGCATACTTGTGCCGACCGAACAAACAGAGATAGTAGACCTCTGTATCTTCAATATCGGGCAGGAAGCTGATGAATTCGTCCAGCTTGGCTTCGTCGGTGATTATTTGGTAGTTCATAAAACACTAGAGAGTCAAACCTCTATTTGGTTCACGTCGCAATAAAAAAAGCCGGGGTTTTATCCCCGGCTTTCTCTTTGCCCCATCATCGGTTAGGCCGCTTCTTGTCGATCTAAGGTCTTTGCGACCTTTTCTTGTGCCATTTTGAGAACCTGTGTGATTCTCATTCGTGAGTATGGCTTGCCGGAAGCCGGATTGATGTGTGTCTTGGCGAATTCACTCTGCCATCCGTGGAAAGGTTCCATCGCCGCTTCGATCACTTGTCGTTCCAGTACCGACAGTCCAGCCCGGTTCAGAGTATCGAAGACGTGCTGCTCTTGCAGAACAGTTTCGGTTTCCGACTCACGATCCACACCGACACGATTCCCGGTGTAATCGTTGCCGGTGTAATCGTTGCCAGTGGCACTCATATCGTCGTGTTGATCGCCCTGTTGACCACCCAACTTATTCTCGGCGAATACACGAGTCAACAGCGTATTCATATGCTTCCCTTCCTCAGACGACAGTCCAAGCTGGGTGATGATCTGATCGAACGTGACGTATTGTGGCATAACACGTTTCTTCTGCTCGAATCGGCTCATCAACTCCAAGTCGGAGTTGGTCAACGGACAGAGCATATTGCCCTGTTGGTTGACGACATTGCTCATCCGGTTCTTCAACGACACCCAAATGAACGTCGAAATATCGACGTTGTGTTCAGGCATCCACGAGTACATCGCCTCGATGACCTGCATATAGGCTTCCTGTAGGAAGTCTTGCTTGGTCAGTCCGACCGGATCACCTTCGAGTGACCACTTGCGGGCGTGCCGTTTGGCGAGAGCGCTGAACCCTTCGAGGATCGCCTGTTCGACAGACCGACCGTCGAGATCATCGTATTTGTCGTGACGGATCGCCGTCATGAACGGTAGATCAGAATGGAACTCTTTCAGCATATTGGACGGGATCGCTGTCTTGCCATCGTGCTGAGGATTCTTGCTGCCTTCCATCACTGCGTTCCGAAATGACCGATATTTCTTCGATGGGAAGAACGCAGCCCACTTCTTCAAGAGGACGTTTCCACGACCGAGAATTTCGAGGGCTTTCTTCTTCTGGCCACCTGACAACTTGACGTAAGGAATTTCTTGAAAGTCCACGATCTTCTCCTTTGACGGTTGGGGTTCATCCTGATTAAGTTCGGTCATCCTCTGAATACCAAGAGAGCGCCGAAGCCGTTTGGTTCAGCCCTATTGATATATTTCAAGCAGTTGCCAGTTGTCGCTGCTTCCGAGCCTGGGTATCGGCCTGTTGAGCGAGACGTAAATCTCGTTCTGTCAGTGCTTCTTCAAGCGTGATTCCCATGACTTCAGCCAGCGTTGCCAGCCGCTCCTTGTTTTCCAGTGACGTTCCGTCGAACAGTCCCACCACCGACTTCAGACTAAGGACACGACGACGTTGTGCAGGTTCGAGGGAAATCGAAGTTTCCACGGCAGCGGTAGGCTGCGTAACCTGGGTTGTTTCCGACGAAATTCCGACAGGTTGCGTCGTGATTCCGTCATTTGTGACAACAGTATCGTTTGTTACAGTCTGGCTGTCAAGCCCGGTTTCTTCCGGCTGGACCGTGACCTGTCCAAATTGACTAGAAGCTGGGGTCTTGGTAGGCATTTCGCCCGTGGAGCGAGAACCTGCCGCCGCCCTTGGTATCGCCCTTCTTTCGCCAAACGCCGTCTTTGCGACGAGTAACGATGGTTTGGAAAGCTGACGGGTTATGTGTGTATTCGTAGGTCTGAGACTCGGAAAACCCATTATTGTCGGTTCGCCGATAATAGTCGGCCTGAACCACAACACGGGTTGGACTTGAGACTTCAATGACGGTATACGGGTAGCGGTCACTGCCGATGCTATAAGTGGCACCTTGATCAACCTTAATGCCGCCATCTGGGACGGAACGATCAGTAGACATGATTAGCCTCTCGATGAGTTGTGAAAATTGTTCACAAACCCAGAGAGTGGAAAGTCGCTTTGGTTCACTGCGATTTTGAAAAATTCAAGCAGGAGTGATTTTGGCGGGCCGTGGTCGGCGGTCGATTTTCAATTTGAGGCCCTTTTTGTGCAGGGCATAGCGGATAGCAAGGATCGCTTGCAGATATTCAGCTATCTCATCCGGTGCTTTTTCGGATAAATCTATACGGATGGGACTATTAACTGAACCTTTTTGCATTAACCACCTTTCTCCTGTTTAGGGTTGGACTATTATTTAGACATTTCAATTCAAAAACCCTAAATAACCGCATGATGAAGTTTAAGAATTGGCTACGATTAGACGAGATGCCACACTTCTCTGTAAGTGGCGACATGACCATACCATGTCCAGCGCTTATTGCTGCTGGACTTGAACTACCTTGCGCACCTGGACTATGGAGCCAAGTTTGTAGCGCCAATTCCTGGCAGCAATGAGTATCTAGTGCGAGATCAAAAGGCACGTCTTATGATCGGCTCAATAGCAAAAGAATCTGGCATTCTGCCGGAAGACGATACTCCTGGTTCAATATCTCCACAAGGTTATGTTTTGCTCCCACCAGATTGGCTAAAATATGCTGCCTTGATTGATAAAGATCATAATGTAATTAAACAGTAAAGGAATATTTAACATGAAGCAATGTTCTAAATGTAGAAAGAGTGATTGACGGAACTGTATATGAGGGTAATCTTAATAAGAGCAATAAAAATGGGTAAATTACAGAAAATAATATCCTTCGATTTTGATGACACCCTTTGCATGGAAGATGGAACGCCCAATCTTGTAATGATGGGTCTTGTTCATAAATATGCTGCCGAGGGATTCAAGTGCTATATCGTGACTGCTCGGAACAAGGCACACGAGTCTGTGAAATGGATAAACAAAAATGGCGGCACCAGAGTCAGAGTCAAAGACTTCATCAAAGATAATCAACTGCCCATCAAGCAATGCCATTTCACCAACCATGAGCCAAAAGGCGCATACCTAAAGAAACTTGGGGCTGTAAAGCACTATGACGATCACGACGAACAGCTTGCCTCTGCTGCCGAACATGGAGTTGAAGCGATTCGTGCTTTGTTGCCAGAATTACCTACGAAGCCATAACTCATATTGAGTGGGGATGTATATTTCGATATAAAAGGTCGAGGAGGCAAAAAATGGAAAGAGTCAGCATCATTTCGGGGAAACTGCCAATATTGATAATTGCCCCGCACGGCTTCAACGACAATGATGAGAATACATCAATTGTCGCAGAACATATCGCCAGGAGCATCAATGCTTATGCGGTTATCAATAGAGGCTGGGAGCGGGCCGATGAGGTCGATTACATGCTCGACAAGGCCGACTGCAACGATGTGAACCACTGCCACGAAGATGTGGTCAAGGAAGAGTTCCTAGACCCAATTTTGCGATATAAGAACAGAATCCTGCAAACCCACGAGGCTGTGTACATTTACCACATCCACGGAATGGGAAACAAGCACCGCAAAATTGCTGGTGATGATAGCCTTGATATGGTAATCGGCTATGGAGCAGGCGCTCCCAATAGCCACACCTGCGAAGTATGGCAAAAGGATTTACTTTGCCATTTATTGCACGAATCTGGCATCAATGCCTTCGAGGGCAAGAAGGGCGGGCCAATGAGTGGCTGGGCCAGATCGAATATGAATCAGCTATTCAGAAAATGGTATCCTGAACCTGACGTGCATTCTATGCAAATAGAGATTGTGCATGATTTAAGGAATTGCAAAGATATGGCAATCCTAACGGCAGAGTATATTGCTGCTGCCGTGAAAGATATGTTGTCTGTTAAAAGTTTCAGCCCCAGCAAAAGCTACAAGGCTTACTGACCGCTTGGCTTAACGAACTTCTTCAAGTATTCCTTGTCGTCGTCCGTTAGTTCCAAATAGTGCGGCATCTGATCGAGGGTCCAATCACGATTGAAAAATATTAAGTGACCCTTATTGTAATTGTTGCGAACAATCATAAAGTTTTCGTTTAACAATAAGCCCATTAGGGACAAGCGATCATTGTTCCATTGAACCTTAGTGGTCAGCTTATCTAACTTGGCTTTGTTGTCGGCGTCTACTTTCTGAATGTCAGAACGCAACGATGCGATCTCGGCGTCATAGTTCTTCGGCCCACTTACAGAAGGTTGCTGGACACTAGGCTCATCGCTTGATTTTGTACCTATTGAAGCAAACCAGGATTGAACCTTGCTGCCACTCTTGGCGTCATAAGCAAAAAGCGTAGCGACACCCAAGATAATGAGCAGCAGCAACATTGCAATTGTGTTATTCGTATCTTTCGGCTTTTCTGTATTGCGAGGCAGAGTTTGAATTTCTTCCACCAGTTTTTGTTCCCAAGTGTCTTTCGTCTTGGTGTTGTTGACTTTACCTTCTAGCTGTCGGCGAAGGTCAATTTCCCACTGTTCGAGTGCCATACTCCTCCTTTAGCAGTCATGCACTCATATTTAGTGTGTCACCAATCGTTTTTGTTTATTGATAATAGCAGCCAGTTCCGGCACGTTCTTAATAGTACGAACTGTACGAAAATCATCGAGATGATCGTAGAGCCAATCAACAGCTTCTTTTTGGTCCTTCTGGAAGCGTTCTTTGGCCTCGGCTTTGAACCTTGCAAAGTCGGCGGTACGAACATGGGTTTTGGGATTAAATGGCGTATACCAGTTGTTTTGTGGGGCAATATCCAGGTAATCGTCATATGCCCAGGGAGTGATCTGAAGCTCATCCGGCATCAAGAATTCACGCCCACCCAGCCATGTGGCGACACACCGATGGTGTCCGTCGTGGAGAAAATCGACGCCATCCTCAAACCGAGAAATAGCGATCAAAGGGGAAACTCTGGTCAGTTTCTTTTTCTTGGAATATTTTTCAAGATACTCCTGGGTCCAGAAACCACCTTCCTTAACGAAGGCGACCATTTCTTTCATTGTGTCCCAATGACGCAGATCATCCTGCATCACTCGGAGTTCTTTGAGTGGGAAATGGTCGCTGACGCCTCTGATTGAGATAGGCATTGCCTATTCCTTTGCTTTAACGAGACTGTGGTGCAATACCACAACATCATGATCGAACAACTTGCACATCACCTTTTCTTTGGTCGCAACCAGAGGCTCCAGACAAGTTCCTTTTTTAATGCAGCCAACGTGCTTGTGTACATCATCCACTGCATCATAAACAGACTTGCCGTATATCTCTATGTTTTGACCCGAATATAGGTTAATGTCGCAGGCAGTCATTACTGCATCGGCAGTGGCCTTCATCTTCGCCAGCCGCTTCCTTCGCTGAGTCCCGGATAGCTTCGCACTAGGCCAGGGCTGTTCCAGCTTTACTCGTGTGTCTTCAATGAGCAAATGCAGTTTCTTTTTGGTGACTTTGTTCTTATTTTCATTATAGACATTTCTCAGTTCCCGGACGCCCTCCAAGGTCAAATTGGAGTGACCTTTTAAGTTGTTACAGACCAGACACATGGTCTGGTAATTGGAGTGCCGGTCTTCACCACCGAATGCTTTAGCGTGAATATGGTCCTTGGTCATCAATATCAACTTGCCGTCTTCTTCACCATATAGGTTGAAGTGGGGGCTTTTGTCCGCAGGGTGACATTCCAAAAACATTCGAGTTCCAGGCAATCCACACGACACACAGGTCATGCACTCACGGAATATGAAATACCTGTGAGAATTCATCCTGACTGCGTGCTTGGCTCCCTCGTACTCGTATTCTCGTTTACTGTCTTCTTTGGTTATGAATGGAATGACTTCTTCGATTGTGAATTCCCCAAGTCTGACCTTCTCGACCTTCTCCTTGAGTTTGTCTAAGCGAACCACAAGTCGTAAGTCATTAAGGCCATCCTGGTTAGGGAATTCTCCCAGGTGCTTGTTCGCAAACTCCTGGGCTTCGTTATGCGGCAATTGTGTGTCGAAGTCCCACGAAATCGTCGCAGTCGCTCGGTATCTCATACTTTATTGTACCACTGGATGTTGGAGTTGTAAATTCAGACCCCCTTCTCCTTTATCAGTCTACGGAGCATCCTTTTAACCGTCCGTAGTTCCCTACGGACAGTCTGCAATTCAGCTTCAAGGCTTATATTTTTTTCGATGATCTCATGTTCCAGGCTCAAGTCGGCCTCCACAAGCTCTTTGATCTCCCGGAAAAGACTCCGGTATATCATGTCTTGTTTTATTTCGCACCGGCGTTGTGCCATTAAGATAAATGGCGCTTGAAACGCAGCAATTAGCGATAGAAAAAGGTTCAGCAGGATAAATGGATAATTATCCCATTTAATCCAACCTAAAAACGGAACTATATTGATCGTCACCCAAAGTGCGATCACTACGGCTCCTGTGATTATGAACCACCAAGAGCCACCAAAATTAGCGACAGAATCGCTGACTTTTTCCCCGAATGTACGCTCATCTGCTTCCATTTGGCTCCTTTAATGGTCATAAGGTTTCACACAACCTATCTACTGGTTTGAGAATCCTTTTGACCAAAGAGCCTGCTATTTCATTACCGATTGTTCCGCTTCAAGTTCCTCTTGATACATTCGGTTGGCTTCGGCCTGACTTTCCAACAAACGATATACAATCAGGCCGCAATATGCTGCCCCGACTTTATCTTTTGTCGTCTTCGCAAAGTTGCGTATAAAATACGCCACCGTGGGATTTTCAGTATCGAGTCGCCGCAATTGTTGTTTGACGTATTTGAGGTCGTTCGCCTTCTCGACCATCTCTCGCTCAAGTGAACCACCAATTTCTGGCTTTACGACTGGCAGGAATAAGTTCATGTTTGAAACCTCCGATATGGGCTGCTGGATATAGGCAATATCTCCAAAATATCGAGGTCGATCAAGTCTGATAAATAAAAAAGCCCACTGGTTATAACCAGTGGGCTTTACAATCAAATATATCTGACTGCTTGGCTTCCGATCTTGCCGATAAACCTTTGAAAGTTAATCTGCAATTCGGTATTGGCGTCCAGCGCCAAGTTCAACTATTTCCACGCCTTGGCCGTCTCGTAAAGCCGGTCAATCTCTTCCTCGGTGAATGGGAAGGGCTTCACGTCTTCGGGAGTCGGCTCAGGAGTCCGTGCCTGACGAGAGGCAAACAGAATCTTGTCACCGAATCCATTATCCTTGGCAACGGCTCGGACAAAGCTGCCATACTTCACATGGCCCGGAACCTTCTCGTGGAACAGAGAGCAAACTTGCGGTTCGCCCCACTGCACCGGGTTGCCAGCGGCATCCATAACGATTTCCTTTCCGATCTTCATGCCACTGGCATCTTTCACTGCCCGCTTCACCACACGGTTCTCAGGCAGCTTGCGTTCCCATCGCTCCCAGGCACCAGCCAAGTGCTGGGCCTTTGCATACACTCCGTTAATGAATCGGAGCTTCTTGCTGGCGTCAAGGCTAATCGGATGGTATCCCCACTTGCTTTGGTGAACAGCCTTTTCTGCGGTCATTGTCGTCATCTCATTTTCCTTTTCGTATCGTTCGCCAAGGGTAAAAAAGATCGGGGTTGCGGCGAAAAACTTATCCCGATCTGATTCATTCTGAAAGTAATACTCACTATAACCATAGTCGTATCCGGTCTTCCCTAACCAATATCCCATCCACGTTCCTTCGTGGCTGTGTTTTGGTACTTTCTCTTCGATGTACGCCTTCTCGGACCAATACACTCTTCGACCAGCTTGAGTGTTATACCAGCCGGTTTGGATATACTCGGTCGCCAATACCAATGGGCAACCGGGATATTCCGATGATGTGTCATGGCATTCTTCACATTGCATCGGACCAATGTTCTGCCAACACCAACGATTTACAAAATCGTGTGCTGGATATGCCCCTCGAAGAATTACCGTGAACGGAAATCGCTTCCTGTATTCCTTTCTCTTTTCGTCACGGTCGGACATTCGTTTGTCATGTGCTTGTACTTCATTCTCTGGACCTGGACGATTAGTGGCGATCCAGTTTCTTCGCCAGTCTTCACTCTTGAAGAATTCCTCAAAGGTGGAGACGTGAATTCGCTTATATGGTTCTGTCATGCTATTGCTTCCTGTAAGTGCGCACCCTCTCCGGGATCAGCGTCCAATACAACGGACGGACCTTCGGCTGAGGATATATTTTTTGATGTGAAGCCAGAAAACAGCAGATCGTCGCTCAGGCAGTTGTATCTGCGAAAAAACGAACGCTGATGCTCGAAAATGGGCTGGGTGGCGAAAGCGGTAAGTTCGTCACCACGGGCGGCCTCGAAAAATGGGCAGACCTGGAACCCCGAAGATTGAACACGACGAAGCGCCCGTTCGAGTTCTTGCTGATTACGGAATCCAAGCAAGACGAAATGCGGGTGGTCGAGTTCAGGGGTGCGAAGAGAGGCTGCTTCAAAAGCAGCGTGCGAAGCCTGCACAACGATTTGTGCTGGCGGCAAGTCACGACGGACAAAGATGTAAACGTGGCTCTTGCGGGTCGAAGTTGATACCTAGTGAGTCATGGCTTTCTCCAAAATTGTGGGTTACTGCGATTATCTATTCTTCACTGCAATCATTCTACCATCGGTTTCCGGCTTTGTAAAGCCGGACGATCAATTTTTATTCTCCTCGTGCTATCCGACACCATCCTGCTTCCGATCTAGGTGGTATCGCATTTTCATTTTCACTATCCCTCAGTGCGCCAATAAACCATTCGTTTTTTGAGTCTGGAAACGCAGTCAACACAACCGGCAAGGCAACGTGTGCAAAGAATGCCGGGAAAGAACCGTCGCTGTAACAGGCGTACAATTGATCGCCTTTAACATCAAATTCAATCATGCAATGCACCAACGTACCATTCGTTTATTCGATTGGCCACGATCAACGGTGGCTGCGGCCAGTATTTCTTTATCAGAAGATCGGGATCACGAAAAACGTATTCCCATCTTTCTAATTCCCGTCTTTGTTGAGCATAATGGTTGTCGGTTTGCCTGTCAATATCATCGTAGTAATCATCGTAATCGCTGGCCTCACCGTAGCGATCACTCCAATTCATATTCGACATACGAAAGACAACGTAAACATCTCCATTTTCATCTCTAAATGCTGTCTCGCAAGACCCGAACTCTCTTTCGTCAATGCCATGAATAATGTCAAAGTATTGTTCTATGACTCGTATCATCTGCTCCCAGGAATCAACTTCAATTAGTTGATCCCATTGATCTCTGCCGATGTGACGAAATAAGGAAAACATGATCTTTCTCAGCACTCCTATTCGTCATCGAGTGCGCCAATGAACCAAGGATTAGGGTTTCTTGGTGGGAGCATCTTATTGAGACGGTCAATGCCACCTTCATTCATGGCTTGTCCCATTTCAATCCCCTTACGCAACGCCTCTTCAAACGTCGGAAACGTAGTACCGAATACCGGGTGCGAACACCCAAACCATTCGATAATACGTCTGCCAACATCACGATCAACATCGCCAATCATCCAGCCGACGTTAACATCGGCATGAGGATTGACTTGCCGATAGGCCGACAGAAACTCCTGTGCTTCTTCTGGAGAGCCAACCCTAGTGACTGCATCAATTAGATCGGTATAAGCCGATAAGGTTCGCCCGTGCCAGTTCATTGTCCGACCGCTTTCAGTAAATCTTGCTTGGTCTTCATTCCAACAAAGCGTTTGACCAATTCACCATTCTTGAAGACCAGGATGGTTGGAATTGCACTGACGCTGTACTTCGTAGCGAGATCAGGCTCTTGATCCACGTCCACGCCAACGACCTTGAATTGACCGTTGGCCTCATTGCTCATGGATTCCAGCACAGGCTTTATCGCACGGCATGGGCCACACCACGTCGCCCAAAAGTCCACAATGACTGGCACTGCGGATTGAATGACTTCCAGATCGAATGTTTGAGAGGTTACTGATTGCACTTTCGTTCTCCTGTTTGTGATTCTACTACGGACCAACCGGCCTAAATTCAGGCCGCTCAAAGTGAATATACTTTGACAATTTTGACAATTTTGACCGTGAAACATTAGGTCCAGGGCAATGCTGTCGCACCAAAGATTGGTGGGCGCTGGTGGAACTACTGTACTTGTCGTCGTTCCTGATGAACAGACGCTTCTTGACTTTTTCTCCCAAGTGCTTCGCCATTGGGAAATGGCTACCATAGCTGAAGATTATGTCATCAATACAATACACACGACTGCCCGACCAAACAACACGACCTTTGTGTTTCTTGTTTGGTTGACGAGTGGCAAACTTCCTTGCGATCTCACTGTGTTCGGACATGATCTAATTCCAAGATGGGTCAAACCCCGGTGGCGTCTTAGGCACCCAGGGATGTTTCGACGTTGACGCAGGTGGCTCAGAAGGATCATCGGGTGGTTGTTTGTCAGCGACCGATTGTGCAAGTTTATTCAGTTCTTCCGGGTTAAAGAATACATCCGGGGTTGCATCAACAACAGTCCATGCGCCACTCTGGATTTCGTATTCTAACTGCCCTGCGCTCCATGCAGACAGGCCGGTGAAAAACCGAAACTTATTCTCGTCCAACTTGCCTGCTTCGATCAAATTGCCAAAGGTAAATGGAGAGCCAAAATATAGGCCGTCAGTGATTTTCATTCGAGCGACCGGGCTGGGAACATCATCTTGATAATCTGGCTTTTCTTCGTCCTCACCAAAGAGATTGAAGCTGGCCGGGATTCCCAGGTCGTATTCAGAACCCTGCTCTTGTCCTTCGTGGATATTGAGAAATTCCTCATGTCCATGCAGGAAAATAACGCCCGGCGTCTGGCACGGACCACCAAGGAACAGAGGAACGGATTGTAGCTTGCCGTTCAGCATCATGTCCTTCGCCTCGGCAAACATGCCGGGAGCCGCATTAAATATATCTTGCATCTGGCCGAAGCCAATCTTGCCAACTTCTCTGGAATTGAGAATGACGCCTTGAGCGCCTTTCTCGTTGTGAACAAACAAAAATACAACGCTCCCTGCAAATACAGGGTCGTTAATCATCGAATTGGCAATCAGCAGTTTGTGCTTGTACATTGTATGCTCCCTTTGTAATCTACCACAAAACTAATGTTTTGTAAAACTTAGTAGAGTTCGATTTCCTCGGTAATGTCCACCTTGGTATCGAATCGGAAGATTCTAAATGTAATCCCACTCGCCATAGCAATTTGCTTGGCAATGGGAAGAAGAGATTTGATGCGAGCAATATCGGCCCCGACCATTGGTAGCATCATCATTTGACCATTGATAGGCACGGACATTCCCATAACGCCTTCGCCCTCTTTGCCTTGTGCAAGATAGGCATAGAGGGCGTCGATTTTCAGGTCAGGCGTGCCGCCAACTTGTTGGAAATCACTCATTGAGTTGGAACCCTTACTGGCTGGAGCGCCAGCCGATTTGATTTGCTACGCCAACTTGACTTGGAATTCGCATTGGTGTCATCGTCGCCAGTATATTCCTGGCCGTCAACGTACAAGACGTTATTGATGATGCTGACATTAGCACCATTAGGCACATTAAACGACTTGCCATTGACATTGACTTGCATTGCATCGCCCTTTGTGAAAATGCTCCGTGCGGGACTCGAACCCACCTCTGGACTTTTAGAGAGTCCGGCACAACCTCTATACCAACGGAGCTAGTTACTACTGGAACAGACGCTTCCCTAGAGTGCCAATGGTAGGCACATTTCTTTGGTCTTTCGACGTGGTGGTGTTTGGCCAACGTGCCGAACATAGAGAACAAAGTGGTCGAATGGTTCATGACTATATTCTACCACGATTCAAGTTTTTTGTAAATCAGATTCCAATTGTGTGCCTGAATGCCGTGATGTGTTCCATCGGAATCCAATTGGCACATTCACCAGATGCGGCAGCTAGACTCAACTGATCGAACGAAATCCAATCCCAGCCTTCACATTTCTCCGGCTCCATATTCTCAGGCTCGCCTTCTATCCAATCGGCGACCATGAATATGGTGATATAATGCTTCCCGTATTGGGGCATAATATCGTTGGTGACGAAAAACTCTTTTCGCTGCTGATCGAAAGATCGGAGAAAAACCTTGATGCCAGTTCCACACTCTTCTTCGAGTTCTCGAAGTACACACGCTTGCCAAGTCTCGTTCCAGTCCAAGTGACCGCCTGGGAACGAAAATAGACCGGCTGCATGTGAGCCTTTACGCTTTCCGACTAGAACCTTTCCGTTTTTTACGACGATGAGGCCGGTTCCTACTCGGACGTTCTGGTTCTGGTTCTGGTTCTGGTTTTGGCTTTGCGGGTTCTGATTGATAATCGAAGAACTGCTCATTTTTTAACACTCCCATCAATTCGTATATGAACGCCCGATTGCGGCGATCAAGAAATCTTCAATTTTGGAGCCGCCAATACAGGTGACGTAGCCACATTCTCATTGCCATCCTCACTCACATAAGTCACTCGCAATGCGAGTCGGTTGTTTCTGTGACCAAAAATCATCTCATCGACCAAGGCTTTACGATCTCGAACTTGGATATGATTGCCATCGCAGATCATATCAGATTTATCTCCGACATTGAGCAGCAACCACCGACCGTTGTTGAACTCGTCCAGAATGTCTGAATCATTCAATTGGACTGAAGCCATGATGATACCAATCATTTTAGTGCTATACCCAAATCCCAAGTATCTGAAGTGGGCCGAAGAGGGTGAGGAAGTGATAGTTCGTCCGATTTTAACCGGAGCGTATCCATCGCTTCAGACATAACATTCATCGCCACGAATTCCGTTTCTGTTAGCTTCTTCTTCATACTCCCGCACTGCTGCGTTTGCAGCTTCTTTCAGCGATAGCCCCTGCGGGTCTTCGAGCGTACCGCCATAGCAACTACATTGCTTTCTTTGATGACCTACCGAACCCAACATGGATCGGAGGAAACAATTCTTATGGTAGTAAGATAAAGTCTCACCGTCCATAGAAGTCGAGCCTACAGACAATGATTCTGTAGGCAACCCTAAACCTTGTTCGCCTTCAACGAAGCCTTCTTTGCACCAACAACATTCCGATCCAACTGGAGTCGGAATATGCTGACCATGTTCGGTCATATTGCACCAGGATTCGCCGAAGTATTTTGTCACTTAATGGCTACCGTATTACGTTGCACCGGGTCTTTTTGAGGACCGCCCGGCTTGCTTGGATCACTCTTTGCGCTCATTGGCGGCTTGGATTCTTCAACCAGTTCAACACGCTCGTACTCGAACGCATGACCGTCGATTGGTTCGCTCTTTTCGAGAGCGGTTGCTTCGATCTGGATCGTTACGTTTCCCGAAATCCAGATGGTCTTGGCGACTGCTACGCCAGCGAATCCAGTAATGGAATCTTTGACTTTATTGCCGAACAAATCAGCGTCCTGCATAAATCGTGTCAGTCGTTTATCGCTAAAAATAAATGCTACTCTCATTTCCAATCACCGTTATTGAGAATGACAGCGCCTTTGTCTTGAAGGTCGATCTCAGTCAGATCGAATTCAACTTCAACCGAAATGCCAACCTCTTGAAGTTTCTGATTAAGCAACCGTCGAGCATCACGCATGTCGGTTGCAACAATTACCGATGCAACTCCGACCGGCCAGTATCCTCGGAAGTTGGTGCAAGCATATACACGGTTCATGTTTTTGACGCCTCGGTACTTCTCTGGGAAGATATTGAGTTTATCCCAAGAAGGTTTGCCAATGACAAAGAATTGCCAAAAGTATCGCTTCAATTTCTTTGGGATAATATCAGCCTCGCCAGACTTGTCGGTGATGAGAATGTTCAGCTTGGAACTATCCTCGCCATCACGAACCAATAGCTCGCCAACAGCATTGGGCTTTATCGGATGCTTATCATTCCAACCAATCGGCGAAGTATCAAAAGAAAATTCACCGACGACACGAACGCCATCGGTGTAATTGGCTGGATTGTAATTGGGGTCTGGTTCTGCCCACTCATCGTCTTCGTGAATATCAACCTGAAGTTGGACGCTACAAGATATTCCCTTGTACTGTCCAAACTTGAGATCGCCAGAAAGTCGTAGATTTTGAATCATGTTTTGATTCTACCACGCATCAACGACTTTGTAAATTATCCGAATAGATACCCTATGGACAACTATGACAAAAACGCACCGGAACCATACGGTGCGTCTTATTGGGAAGACTTCATTTATATCGCCGTGATTATTGGCACGGTACTTCTTGGGTATTTCCTACCCAAGTGGCTCGGTTAGGCGTACTCTTCATTGGCCCCGGTTTTATAGAGAGGGCCATACTCGGCGTCAACTGCGTCCCACAGTTGATTAAACGACACTGCCGGGCCGACGACATTGGAAGTCAGGGCTGTAATGCCCATCTGCTGATTTGCGTCATACGCCATCCACAGCGTTGCAGGAGCGGCTTGCTTATCCATGTCCTTGTAGAACTCGTCGGGGATAGTGCGCTGCACAGCGACCCAACCGCCGCCCAAGTGGATAGCACTCTTCGGCGTAAATGCACGACCCATGAATATCCAGGTTGGCGTGCCTGCCTTCCAACCGTCATGAATAATCCTCATCGGACTCTTCGGTTGGCCGGGGAATGCTGGAACCGTATGCCCGTCTTTGAGAGAGTGACTGGCGATGATCTGATCCACCAGTTCAAGTTCATCAGCATCCAGCTTTTCGCCCACTCTTGAGAAGATGAACTTATGAATAAGTGCATATCCAAAATGCACCCAATTGGGTTCGAGGGTGCCGACCACCATTCTTTTGCCATTAGGCATTTCTGGATCATCGGCAAGTTCCGCAGGCGGCAGTTGCCGACTTACATAATGATCCCATACAACTTGGGCCTTGGCCTTGTAAGTCGGAGCCGCTGCTATCGCTGCGCTGAGTGCTGTTTCAATCATGATAAAGTTGACACTTTTTGTTGGATATTGTAATCGGAGTTGGACAGCAGGAATTGCTTCAGACGTTCATCCGTCAGATTGTGACGAATATACAACTGAACTTTATTGAGCGATCCCTGCCATTTCACATAGTTGCATTTCAGGGCGAAGAGTCCTGTGAACATATCTCCCAGGCCATAGGTGAGAATGGCAAAGGGCAGTTCAGGCCGAAGCAGAAAAGACTCGATGATGGAAGTGGTGTCGCTACCGTCTTTCTTGCGACCCACGACCATACTGCCATGCTTGTGCTGGCCCTCGGAAACGATCTTCTCGAAGCCCTTCTCTTCCAGTTGGAAATTCTCACTGGCCGGGATATTTCGTGGGAAGAGATTTTCCTCCACGGCATATCCAATAGAACCAACTTTGGAAAGTACCATCGGCCCCGACTTCTTGAGAGCCTTGAAGGTCAAAACACAATTACCATTATCCTGGCGAGTACGGGTGCAGTCAAATCGGTTAACGCCACGCCCCAAGAAGTGACTGGTTACTGACTCCACTGCAAATGCCACTTCGGTCAGTGTCGAGTCAGCGGTGATGCTGGCAGTGCAGGAATCGAGGTCATAGCTAATCAGGACGTTCATTATTAGCTCGCTGAAGTCGTTTGGCGGTCATAAAGGTGGATGCGTTGGCGAAGATAGAGCAGGGGACTTCGTGCAATTCAAGGTTGGCAATGAGGGCGATGGCGTCTTCTTTGGATATTGTTACCTTGATACCGGCCCGCTGATTGCACAGTCGGTATTCGTCATGCCATCGTGATATGATGCTGAACCCGAAGCAGCGGGTAATATGCTTGACGTTAATCTTGCATTCACCCGTGAGAGGTAGCTCGATGATGCCATCCTTGAGTTTCATGTCTGCTCGATGGTTTTTTCTTTGTAAACGGCAATGACGGCTTGCATCTCTTCAAGAGAAGGCTGCACGGTGCCATCACAAATGGCTTCAAACAATTGGTCTTGTGCGTCGAAATCATCCGGGTGCATTGCTTCACAATACTCTTCGAGAAAACGCTTGACCATTGCCATGACAATCTCCTTGCAAGAATTATACCACAGCCCATTCATGCTGTAAAGCAAACTATTCCCAATGGTCTTGCCAGCCAGTGCCGAACACTCGCCGAATTTCGGCTAGATAGGCATTTGTCTTGACCTTCCTCATCCAGAGTTTATGCCCCTCGCCGCCCTTGGCGACAATGCCTTCAAATACTGGATATTTTCCTGCCCGAATGTCTTCTACGAATTCTTTCGTGAATCTGCCTTCGTAGATTATTGCAGGGATATGCAAATGAGAGAAATGTTTAACGAATTCAACGGGTGACAAAAACCCTCGCTTATGGGGGTTAAAATCGAACAATACTACATCTTTAGGATCGTTCGAGACGCCTTCTGCCAAATGCCCAATTTGTTGCATGTACAGAGCGTCATGCAGCCCACCAAAACTAACCGGCCCCAGGTACTCAGCATATGCTATTGCAGATTCGACCTTTGCGAATTTATCCTGCATGACCTTGGCCAAACCTTCGCCGTATTTGTTTAAGAATATGTCAATAGCATGACCATACTCTTTATCACTACGGTCGAACATCCTGTTCCGTGTGCCGAACTTGTACCAACCTTGTTTACGATTCCACTCGAATCGAAGATTCGAGCCGTCCAGCTTGTTAAACGCTATACAATGATCGCCCCACGGCGTATCTTCACTGTACGTCCCTAACATTTTCGGATACCACTTCATTTTTAAGCATACCAAAGTGCGGCATATCGCCCAACCACATACCATGTTCCCGGCGTAAGCGTTTCAATAACGTCCACTGCCAATGCAGCCAATACTGCATCAGACGGGTCTTCATCCGGGTCTACAGGTGGTAGCGACTTGCCTCGGTCACTGACTAGGGTTATTGCGTCACCCTTGGCGTTGAATGTCACATTGCTTACATCAAATATGACATTAGATGTTGAGCCATTTGGAATTAGCTCAATACCATTGCTAGGGTCTACGCAGACAATGTGCAACTGACCCAGGTAGTCATGGGTCGGCGGCAATGTTACAGCAACATGATTTTTGCTGGCGTCAACTAAAACTAAATACTCATCCGAGTTCACCACTCCACTCTCGGTTAAAGCTCGAACTTTCCGGCCCTGGCTCTTATTGGCCGTTATGACCAATTGTTCACCATGAGGACCGTCTTCGAGTTCAATGTTGACATTTTCACCTGGCGCAATCTTGTTACAGATGTAATTGTCTTGCCAATCTGTTGGCGAGATGCGCAGTACGTTACGGCTTTTGAATAATCCCATAGATAATTTCTCCAATAGGGTCTTGATGAATTTACAGAACATATGCAGCCCCTATAGGAGTATTATAGACTTGAATTGCTCCCCTATCTATCTTGTCAGCAAACAAAAAACCCCCGGCCAATTTTACTTGACCGGGGGCCTCAACCGTGGCCGAAGTCCGTTTCCGACCTCTACCCGAACACTTAGTCGTCGCTTGAAGGGCGAGCAGGTTCTCCGGCATCAGAAGTTGTCGTGCCGAGAATTTCGGCAGCGGCTTCGATCTTGCGACGAGTCTTATCCGTCTCAGTGTCGCTCAGGGCAAATTTCAGGAATCCCATTAAGAAAATTGGCTTGATAACCTTGAACACGCCGAGAAGCTGTTGCACATTCTGGCAATAAGTTGCCACCCGGTCGTAGAAGCCACCCTTGACGGTCACGACGTTTCGACTTTCAATGACGATGGCCTGTTCATCCGGCGTCAGGGGTTCCGGTGTATCGCCCGTCCCGTCCCACACGAGGAAAGCCACCAGTTTAGACCCTGCGATTTTCTCAGCAGCAGTAGATTCGATCCACTCACGTTTCTCGACGAAGTGACCTTCCAGCAAATACTTCGGGTCTTTGACTTCGGGAGTCGGGGAGAAATCCAACTCGCTATCCACCAACTTTTCTGCATCGGTCGGGTGCAGACCAACCCCGGTCAGAGCCGAAACAAAGTGGTCACGAATGTCCACGTCGCCGGGCGGCAGATCGAACTTCTTGAATCGGTCCTGCAAAGAAAACTGGAATTGGTGATCGGCGGTCTTTCCGTCTTCTTTCTTGAGAATGACCAGCGGGTTGCTGGGCTTGCTCTTGTTGGCGAAGAGACGTTCGGCCATCACGCCGATGGCGTACTCGCCAAATTCATTGCGACCTTGTTCCACACGCTTCTCAACCGGCTCAAGCACAGCCTTGCCGCCAACCCACCGAAGGGCATCGGCAATAGCCTCGTCCGTCAGAGGAAGTTCCCATTTCGTAGCCTTCGCCGAAGAAGCAGGCTTTGCGGGCTTGCCAAGAGCAGCCAGTTTGCCGAGAACGCCAGCAGCAGCACCCGAATTCTTACCAGTCGCCGGTTTGGAATTGGAAGAAGTAGCCATATTCGTCATAACTCCAGCAGAGGAAACAACAACCGTTGACAAGTTTACCGGACCTTACCGCTCATTGCGAGGCCGGGCTAACGATCTCATTCCCGATGAGTGATTCTACCATCTTTTTGTCGGGTTGTAAAGCCGATTACACAAGCCTAGAGAACAATCTAGGCTTTTGGTTCACTTCGACTTGGAAAATTTCTCGTAAAACTGGTCGGCAATTTCCAGAACCTCATCTTTGTTCTTCAGTCCATCGACCAGATGATCCGGGAAATAGCTCTTTGCGATCTTTTTCGAGTAGATGGGCAAAGTCGATTGGGAAATCCATATACTTGGTGTCAGGACTTCCCGGTTCTGACAACGTATCAGGATAATGTTGTGCCTCACGACATTTGCCTACCATACTAAAAAGAAACTGCAACATTTCCAATGGGTTCGGCGGCGACACTTCTGGTTCCCTGCCAAGCAAATTGGCAATATAATCCTTGTGAGACGCCCAGGCTTCAGCGACCGACAAGTGCTGCTTTGAGGCTTGCTCTAGGTCTGCTTCGCTTTCTTTCTTCCTGTGATCGTATGACTTACATTCATACGGCTTGGCTTCGTGGATTGAACATTTGCCATCTTCCTTCAAGAAGACGCATTGTCCAGTAGGGTCCAAAGGGAACTCTTGCCCCGGAGTAGCATTCAGTGTGGCCGGAGACAATACGAACATCCATGAGTCTGGGTTGCCCCAATAATCAACTGACAGGTATTTGTCAAAGAATTCCTTCTCCTCGGACATACCCAACAGATCGGCGGCTGGCTTAATTTCACCTGGGGCGAACCAGCCGGGCTTTTTCTTACAGGCCGAAACACAATCTGTGCAGGAGCATTCAATTGTGTCATTAAGCACTGGCAGTTCCATTGCTGGCACTCCATTCTTCCACGAGGCGTTGGAAAATACTCAGGTGTTCCAGCAACTCTGGTTCGGGCATTTTGTCTAGGTCTTTGCCCTTGGTGGTGCGCACATCTTTGTGTGCTACCGTCTCAGTGTCCCACGGTGAGTCATTGACCATCACCGTATATGTTGGTTCCAAAGGAATGACCGAATGCCACGTCAGCGGGTTGATGATCTCATAAGCAGAATGTCTATTGAGAATCAACGTAGTGACTTCAGCCGGTGCGGAGTCTTGACGACCGCCACAAGAATACCCGACATTCATCTTGTATTTGCCTTGGAGAATTACAAACGCTCCAGGCCAAGGATGCGGGTGAGCGAACGCTTCGTGAGTATGACACGGATCGAACTTATGCAGGCACAGTCGAAGACCGTTCGGCAAGGTAGTGAATACTCTGTAGGTGTATGGCTTCCTACGATTCACAATAAGGCTGTCCCATGCCTCTCGATTTGTCAGTATCAAGGGCAAGAGGGCCAGAGCCTCATGTAACTTGTTGAGCATGTCTTCAGACTTCATATTCGCCTCACAGATTACAGGCTCTTGCGCCTTCGTTGGAAATCCACATTGTTGAATTATTCGTTGCTTTGGCAGCACGAAGCAAATCTTTGCAGTTTTGCTCTTGAAGTCCGTAAGTGATGCTTACGTCAAAAGACGTAGGAAACTGCCCACCGTAGAAGGATTCCAATGCGTTTCTTAACACTGGTTTTTTATAACCAAGAAAACGCCAAAACCGCTGCCAACTTTTTGTGGCAGCGGTCAGCCATTGCTGGCAGTATTGGCGACGAGCATCAGAGCGATATGCGTAAATACTATTGAGTTTTTTGTTGCAAGCGGCAATAACCTTGTCGGTTTCAACTCGAACAAGACCCAATGTATTTTTGTCATCAGTTAAGCAAGACATAACATGCCTTTCAGAGAGTTGCCTTCCAATCCAAGATTTTCTTGCGAGCCTCATCTTGGGTGATTTGTTTGTCCACAAGGTTCTGAACGATAGCCTTCAGTTCACTTGGGACAACTGATTGTGCATCAAGATAAAGCATCTTCAACACAACAGGATTGCCCAATCGGTTAAGCAACACATCCGACATCTGGCGAAGCATATCGGTGTCTGGTTGAGAGAAATCATACACCTTACTCTCGCCCGTTTTCGGATCAAAGACGAAGGCTTTGTTTTCGCTGGTCGGCACAATATGCTTGCTCATTGACTTGCTTCGGTATGTTGTGAACGATATAGACCTTTCGTAGTTATATCATACCACAGGATCAGCCGTTTGTAGAGCTTCCGGCTTTGCCTTTTTCGCCTTCTTGGGTTGTTCTTGGCGAAGGTGCTTCGGCCATGCGATCTTGTTCATGCCATCGAACATGAGCAGAAAGGTAATAGCCTTGGCCGAAATCTTGTTGGCAGACTGGCGAAGCGCCCGAACGCCATCAATATCGAGCAGTTCAACCTTAATGTCTTCCGATCCTTCGGTGCCAGCACTGCTGACTTCGCCAGTGCATTCACACACGACATACACTACCGACTCATCAGAAAGACCAGCCGAAGAAACAGAGGCAGGGCTGACGTAGAGAACCTTTGTCAGCTTGAGTCCTGTTTCTTCTTTCAACTCACGCTTGGCGACAGCTTCGGCTGTTTCGTTGTGGTCGTAAAGACCAGCCGGGAAACCATATTCATAGTCTCCCAGGGGAATACGGAATTCCCGGATGCTGACCAGCTTCCGTTTGCGACCATCCTTCAGCAAGGGGATAATCACAACAGCATCGGCCACGAGGGGCGAGCCTGCTGGTTGTGGAGTCTTGCGACTGGCGAAAGTCCACTGGCCCTGCTTTCCGTCTTTCAATGTATAATCGACGTTATACAGATTGAGCCAACGGAAATCGGTCGCCTTTGTAACGCTGTTGATTTTGATTTCTGACATTGCTGCTCCTATTCTTCGATGCGAGAGTATTGACCAGTATTTTCGCCCAAGCCTGATGTATTTTCATCAAGCAATGTTTGCGTAGAAATGAAGATATGATCGCCAGTAGGCTTGCTACTATGGCGATCCAGCTTTTCCACCAAGGTCAATTCGCCCAGCGTGCTGGGATGGTTGCTCTTGTTGTGAAGCTGGATCGCCAAGTCACCTGCTTTGCGGAGCGTCTTTTCGTTCACCACCACTTCAAACTCACCACTCATAACTTTGAATTTCGGCATTGTCGCTCCTGAGTTGCCATCCATGTGTTACCCATCTTCATGGCTATCATCAAGTTTGGCGTAAAGTTTTTGAGGGTATTTCACACGATATACCTCCATCAACCGTTCTTTGATCCCATCGCTAGGATCACGCCCTTGATACAAAGCCATGATGAGGTTGAAGTCATCTGGATATTTTGCACGAGCCAGATCAGCAAAGCTGCCCTTGGTGCGAATAAGCCGACGAGCCTCAATCTCCTGTTCATCACGTCGAATGAAACCGTGGGGCCACACACCACGTTCAACGTAAGATTTTGCTTCACTCAAGCCAAGGCCCGTGAAGTCACGAACCCGCTTGATGGCCTCCAATCGCTTGCCCTGGTCCTTCAGGAGATTGATTTCCTCCTCTAAATCAGCCAACGGATTTGGATCGTCCGTTAGAGTCGGAGCCTTCTCAGAAAGTTCCACAGCCTCAGCAAATTGTTCTTCTACACGCTTCTTCTCATTCAGAAGATCACGTTGAGCCTGTTCGTAGACCTTACGGAGCGCTGGCTTGTAAGGCTCGGTGGCGATGGCGATTAAGTCGTCCATCAGCCCATCGAATACGATTTTGTACAACTTGTATGCTGGACGCATCAAAGCATCAACAGCCCGGTGACGTTCCATATACCAGGGAGTCTTTGCCTTGACGACCATGTTTGGCAAATGACAAACATATCCCTCGAACTCAGTATGATCGAGGTTATTGAACACCTGACCAAACTTGAATTCAAAACGACGTGCCTTATCAGGAAAAGAATCATCGTAATGATACTTTCCTGACTTGCGTTCACGGGATACCAGATGCACCAAACGTGGCTCGGCATATTGAACCACAACTTGATTATGTGGAGCAACATATTCAAAGATTGGAGTCCAACCATTATTGATGGTGTCAACAATCATTCCATCAATACGGTTCTTCTTCGCCAACGCCAACGCCTCGTGTGCGAGCGGGTGATGAGTCGAACGGCAGGTTGCTGCTTCTAACTTCCCATTGTGTAGGAAGAAGTGAATCATCGTCCCGTCCATCTTCTCATAGATAACAGCATCATGATGCTTGATAACATCATATTGAGTTTCTGGAATTTGGTTGACGTTGAAAAACTTGTGAAGAGGCAACGAGATCATTTCGCCGGTCGCTACGTCAAACGTAACGCCACGAAAATTTCGGCGAAGATGAGCAAAACGCTTAACGTCTCGCTTTGCTTGAAACCAGAATTGTGCGGAGTCCACGACCGGACCACCAGCTTGCTCCCACAGGAGGTAAGCACGGTGTCGGATTTCATCATCGGTAGCGTCGAAAGACCCAGGAAAGATAACGATGTAGTCGAACGAAACCTTGCCGTCGTAAACCTTTACGGCAAACTCGTCGTGACCATTCAATGCTTCATGTGCTTCCGATAAAGTGAACATGATGAGGATTCTACCCCAAAAAAAGAGTTCTGTAAACAACAACTGCCCGGTCATCGTTGCGGGATGACCGGGCAGCATAAGTAACTTTACGTTTTTACTGCAACCAATGTTACTTGGCAACAGCCAACTTCTCGACATTCACCGACTTCCGGTCGAAGCCGAGTCGATCACAGAAGTCTTCCAGATCGAACGTAGCGTTCAGGTCGGCGTGCTGAATGTAGTGGTTGTTCACCGAAACAGTGAAGTCTTCAGGCAACACACCCTTCGGCTTGCCACCCTTTGCCAAGTCTCGCTTCATGGCGATGGACTTGGCCTGTGCCACCACTCCGGCGATCATTGCTCCCGTAACGGCGTCAGCCAGACGGAAAATTTCTGCCGTCTGACGGTGAGTCACACGGTAAATCGCCCGTTGAGCATGGAAGATTTCAGCAGCAGCGAGGGTCGCTACTTCTTCCGGTTCCACACCCTTCGCCAACGGCATACCCCTCATGTGAATGCGGAAGTATTCGATGGCATTCTTGGCGTTCGGGCGGCTGATCTTAACGTGACGGTCGATACGACCTTCACGAACAACCGCTGGGTCCAGACGCTTCGGTTGGTTTGTCGCCAACAGAACCATCACACCCGACGCTTCCAACCCGTCCATTTCCGACAAGAACTGCGGCACGATGGTATTTTCCACGTCGCTGCTCTTGCCAGACCCTCTCATCGGCAGAAGGGCATCGGCTTCGTCAATGAACAGCAAGGCCGGGTAGCCATGCTTCTGGAAGTGATCCCGACCACGAGTGAACAGACCACGAATTTCTTGTTCGGTCTGACCAACCCACTTGGACAGTAGTTCCGGTCCCTTGACGTAGATGAATCCCGACTGGAAGTTCTCCGAACCGTGCGTGCGAGCCAGCGAAGCTGCTGCTGCCTTGGCGGTCAAAGTCTTTCCACAACCCTGCGGTCCATACAACAGGACGCCCTTCGGAGGGGTCATATTGTAGAACTTGTAAATCTCCGGGTTCTTGTACGGAGTTTCCAACGCTTCGATCAGTTGCTCCTTGGCGTCGTCCAACCCGGCAATATCATCCCATTGCGTGTCGGAAGTTTCTGTCAGGTTGAAACGATCCTTGCCGTCACGTTCCAACACTCGAAGAACAACCGTGTTGGAATTGTCCAACATCACACGGTCACTCGGTTCGATCTTCTGATCGAGGCCGAAGATCACGACACGATTGCTGCCGTTGTTTTCAACTTCAACGTGATTCTCGTCCACGATGGACTTGATGTAAACCACGTCACCGGCGCTGCTGACGCCCGTGCTGGAGTGAATCTGCTTCGTCTCCATGTCAACCTTCACGTTTTCGGCAGGCTTGAAGAAGACACCGGGCAGACCGTGAACCTCGAACAGCTTCCCGTCGAAGGTGATGACGACATTCATGCCGTCGTCCTTGCCGAGCAACTTAACCTGCGGTAGTTCGGTCTTGAGGCCGATATTCAATCGGTCACGCCCGCCCGTAGGATATTCCAGAATCACCCAACCGTCTTCATCGACACCGGCTGATGCGATCTTGCCGTAGAACTTCTTCTGCTTACGAAGTTCCTTGTCGATCACGAGCATTCGGTCGCCCTGCTCGAAGACCTCCAAGTTGAATTTGTTGTCTGCCTTGACGACCGTGGCATACACCAAAGGTTGTGCCAAAAGGCGGGACAATTCGGAATCAAGAAAAACCAGTTGGCCCTTGATTTCCTCGAATTCGTCCCTCGACAGTGTGATGACTTCATCGCTCATGGAACATTCCCCTTCGTGTCAGTGTCGGTCGGATAAATCGGTTGAAAGTTTCGTTTTGGGTTTTCCTAAACCAGTGGCAGGATTATACCACTGATTTTGAATGGTGTAAAGTCTACTTGGAAAGTTTGACTACCACCTTATTGTTTGATTTCTCAACATCATATTGCTTGCCAGCAATACCAGCACGTTGCAGTAGTGCCTGAGTCAGACGAACCTGTTCGTGATCGTCAACCGTATACGTTCCATATACAGCAGAAGCCGGAGGCTGCGTGGCAACAATATCCACGCCGTTGGTCGCCGCCACTGCGAATACTTTTTGGCGAGGTTTGAATCCAAGCTGCCGAATAATCGGAGCCGGGATACTCAGTGTTCCACGTCCGTCAACCGTGCGGGCTTTCGTATTGCCCGGCTTATTGCTGGTGCGTGTCGCACTGTTGCGAGCATGACTGTTCACGCCGGAAACCGTAACACCAGATACCGAATTCTGAGGAACTGAGGTCAGACTTCCCAAGAGACTGGCTGGAATAGTCACAGCTTGCCCAGCCTCGTCGTCGTCGTCATCATCGTCCCCGCTCTGGCCGAGCGGAGGAACCGGAATTGTTGCGGGATTAGGAACATTGACGTTGCCACCTCCACGAATATTCTGATATGTCGAAGGGTCGTCTGCGCCAAGATGGTACAGATATGGGTTGCCGCCCGGCACCGAGATATTGGTGCGAGAATATGCAACGCCCAATCCACCACGACCATAATAATCGTGAACAGCATCACGAACTTCTCCGTGACCAGCCCGATGACCACGCTGACGGGCTTCGAGGGTAACATCATGGGCGGTGAACAATTCACCAGCTTGAACCTTTTCG
>Ga0315284_10000300_pt1 | contig 67309 bp, 73 predicted proteins | sample YL17G09_16_MG_FD_203696 | JGI IMG/M metagenome (GOLD analysis project Ga0315284, IMG submission 203696) | Sediment microbial communities from Yellowstone Lake, YNP, Wyoming, USA - YL17G09_16 | ecosystem: Environmental > Aquatic > Freshwater > Lake > Sediment | place: USA: Wyoming | collected...
ATCCTTGTTAGAAAGAACACAAAAACTATTGGCAATGGTTGCTTAATAGCACGACATTTCGGGTATACCTCAAATTTCTTTAATTTAAACATAGGCCATACAAACTACATAATATTGTTTGGGGATAGTGGACAATGTTAGAACCAAAATATTAGTCTCATTTGAAAATATTTTTATACCAGAACTGAGTTTTTATAACCAAAAACAGCAAATAGAGTTTTTGAATGTCCTCTAACTACTTCTTTTAAATTCCTATAATTACGGCTGTATAAATTATTCCGCCCATCAAAAATCATAAATTTATATCCAAATCTTTTTACCTGCTTTGATATCTTAACATCGTCTAGCACCTGACCATATCCAGGTCAATTTTATGACAAGCCAATATCCTGTAACCTTATAATAACCTTTCAATCCAGAAAGTCACAGTCTATATAATAATCCCGGATATAAATAAATCCCCTCCCTCTTAATAAGGGGAAGGGGATAAAACGGATAGGATTAATAACTGCTTTATTCCATCTTCTGTCTTAGTCTCATGACAACCACGGACAAAGGAACGCAGGCAATAGCGAGCACGAAATAAGCAAATACCTCCACCCACCCTTCTGCTCCAACAGTGAACAGAACTCCAGTAGTAATACCGATTACTAAGTTTGTCAGAGCAAAGAGCCATCCTGCAATAAATAGTGTCCAGGCACCTATTGATGCTAGAGCTTTAAAAATAGTTGGCATTTCTCCCCCCTTTTAATTTTAATTCTGTGCCAATATTATACAACTGGTTATAAAGTATTTATATTCTTGTAAGTTTACCTAACTTTCAAAAGTCCTGACATAATTGACAAGCTGGCTACAGCGGAAGCCCAGGTGCTCGAAGAAACGCCGTAGCTCGGTATTGCGTTCTTTTATAAATTATTTATAAGAACTTGCTTTTGGCTGGGGCGATGGGACGATTTTCGAACTTTTAGCTGGATAGAGAATATTGAACATTCTGAACAATTTATAGAAACAACACAAGAATTATTGGGAATAGCAATTTAATAGTGCGACATTTCGGGTAAACTAAACGTTTTAAAGTAAAATATTTATATTACCTACTTCATAATAGCATTTGGCACTATACGCAAAGTTAGAACCGCAATAATAGCTTCAAATGGAGATATTTTTATCCCAAAGTTGAGTCTTTGAACCACTTCTACTATGATAACTTCAATACTGACTTTAAAATTTATAATAAAATAATAGCAATTATTTTAAGGATTTGTTTTGAAATGTTAGAAAATCTTTTCTTTATTCTTGGGATTATAAATAATCTATTTTTAATTTTCATCTTTCTGATTCGAAATAAAATAGCTATCTTACAACGTATCGGGTGGATTTATTTACTTTTGGCGATTCCAGCAGTTTATGGAATTTTCTTGGTTATAAAGGAACATAAAGCAGTCCAATATAGTATATTCTTGGGAATATTCTTGGCATTTTTAGCCATAGAAGGTTTATATGATTTTATTTTGAAAATTAATTTCCGAGAAAACCTTAAACAAAACTGGAAATTATTAACTCCCTATTTAATTCTTTATTATGCGATGAATTATGGATTTGTGGTCATGGTTTGGAAAACCTCTTTGATGGGTGGGGTTATAATGCTTATCCTTTTTATTATACAAATAATAATAAATATAATCACCCATCCTCGCGAACAGAAAAGGGGCGCCATTTAAGTGAATGATTTAAAGTAGACCTACCTGATAAGATGTACCAGATAAGGATTTCCCACAAAGATAATGAATCCATAGAATATTTTTTTATCGGGAAACCATCGAATATAAATTGCTATTAATTTTACTAAATGATACAAGACCTCATAAACTAATAGAGTATTATTATTTTTAAGATATTTACAATGTAGTTGTCTGAAATGGCTGCCCCAAGGTGTGAAATTTCGAATCATTTTTTAGAGATTTAAAAAAAATAATTAAGCTTCAACTTCAAATGTAAAGCAAAATATTTCTAATTGAAATTAATATATATATTAAAATTATTATGAAACTCAAATATAATTAAATTATCCAGGTTAAAATTTATTAGATTAGAAAGAATAATGTTGTTAAAAGAAGAAAATACTAAGAAATTTTATGAACAATAAACTAAAAATATTCTTGACCTTTTTTGGAATAGCATTGGTAGTTTCTGGTATTGTAATAATATTCTTAGATATTATTGAACTGCCTATTTCAATAGGTCTTACTGTTGTTGGAATTGCATTAATAGCAGTTAGTAGAGTTAAAAAATCACGTAAATAGTAAAAACAATTAATTGACTGCCCCGAGTTACAAAATCTCGAACCAATTTTTAGAAAAATTAATAGACTTAAAGAATCTTTTTAAACTTAATGGGAAAATATTATTTCTCCAAGCATAAAAATAATTGCAACCAAAATGATGATTCCGCCTAAAACTATTCCTGTTATATCAAAAATCTTACCTTTATTATTGTAAAATCCTTTTTTGATTCTGTTTAAATCAATACAGCCACAAACAACTGCAGCAATTGACAACCCCAGTGCAGCCCTTATAAATGTAAGTATAATAATAGGAATGATATTTGGCCCTACAACATTTCTTAAAAAAATTAAAATTGGCATCCAAAGGAAGTTATAAAGTAATGCCGTACTGAAACTAAGTATTCCAGTTATTAAGGCTGCAACTGATAATTTTCTGTATTTTTTCGGTTCGGCTCCTTTATTCATAAGAAGACCTCTCTTACATTAAATTTATATTATTTACTAATTAATATGAAAGTAAAGGTCTACTGGCTGGGGCGATGGAACGATTTTCGAACTTTTAGTTGGATAGAAAATATTCAATATCCCGAACAATTAATGGATAAAACACAAAGGTTATTGGAGATTGCTGCTTAATAGTGCGACATTTTTGGGTAAACTATTATATTGCAATGACGGAAGCATCTCCAATTTCGTGATTGAAGGATAAAGGCTCACCTGTTACTGTGTTAGGTAGAAGATAACGAAACACAGGAGGTGAGCCATGAAGGAAATTAAATTATCCTTCAAATTAAGTATAGTATTAAATCAGAGTGACATCCATTGGGTAGAAGAGAAATTACTGAGAATGCGAGAAGAGCTATTTTTAGAGATATTAGAAAAGGTGATCTCCGAGATTGAAAAGAAAGCATTAAAGGAGCAAAGCAAGTGCGATATCTGCGGATCAGCCCTGGTAAAGAACGGATCGGAAAAAAGAAAGATCAAGACATTAGTTGGTGAGATAGCTGTGAGCCGGGTTCGCATGCGCTGTCAAAAGTGCAAACTTGATATCTATCCCTTTGATAACGCAATTGGCCTAGCCCCTTCAAAGCATGATACTTTGGGGGTAAGGGAGATAAGCCTATGGGCAGCTACTGAAGTTAGTTATGAGAAGTCATCGGCTTTCTTAAAGAAATTTGCGGGTTTGGAGGTAAGCCGTAAAAAGATCCACCAGATGGCCCTAGAGGAAGGAAAAGTAATAGAGCGCTGGCATGAGAAAAGGCGCGCATCTGTTTTTGATGAGGGGAAATTCGCCGAGGATGTGGGTAGTAAGGCTCCCGATGTTCTCTACATCCAGGTTGATGGAACAGGGATAAACGATAGGGGGTCTAGAGAGTGGATGGAATGCAAGGTCGGAGCAAGTTACAGCAAGAGGGTGCCCATCTCAAAGAACAGGATATGGCTCATGGATAAGAAGAGCTATGCCGCAATTGAGGACGTGGATGCATTCGGACAGAAGTTCTTTTTGAATTGTGTAAGCCAAGGAGTCCTAAGCGCTAAGAAGGTCATCTTCATAGCAGATGGAGATAGGTGGATCAGACGACTAAAGAAAGACTACTTCCCTGATGCAATAGGGGTACTAGATCCGTGGCACCTTCAAAGGTTACTCAAAGTAACCCTTGGTGAGGAAAAATATGATCTGGTGGAGTCCTCCATGAGCGCAGCCTTCGCTGGAGATGGAGTAAAGATCATTAACCTGCTTTCTAAGGAACTTAAAGAGATCAGTGATCCTGAGAAGAAAGAGAAAGTAGCTTCGGTAATTAAGTACGTTAGATCTAATCTGGACTGGATAGCTAACATCCCAAAGGTGGATTGCGCCGGATCTGGACCAGTTGAGAAGACTGTTGACATAACGGTTGCCAGAAGATTTAAGAAACGCGGCATGAGCTGGTATAAAGGTGGTGCTAATCCGCTTATAAAATTAAGGCTACTAAAGCTAAATGGAGAATGGGATGAATATTGGCAAGAGCGCAAAAAAGAGTTGTCAAGAAATGCTGCATAATTCCCATCACGGAAAAAGAGATGCTAACACCTCAGTAAATGCATTTGACATAAACCCCTAATTCATATAGAATTTGGGTATTATATTCCCTAAATTTTATAATATATTGGGTATTAATAAGATAAATCAATTATGATTATAAAAAGAGCATTACAGGACAATATTGAACATAATTTATTCAAGCAAAAAGTAATAATAATTTACGGGGCGCGAAGAGTAGGGAAAACTACCCTTGTTAAAGAAATCCAAAAAAAATACGAAGCCATATCTTTGTATCTAAACTGTGATGAACCCGATATCAAAGAAGCCCTGATGGATAAAACTTCAACGGAACTTAAAAGTTTTATTGGTAATAAAAAATTAGTAATAATCGATGAGGCGCAAAGAGTCAGAAACATCGGGTTAACCCTAAAGCTATTAGTAGACAATTATCCTGATGTTCAAATAATTGCTACAGGTTCATCTTCTTTTGAACTATCAAACCAGACAATTGAGCCACTTACTGGGAGAAAGTATGAATATTTTCTTTATCCTTTTTCGGTTGTTGAAATAAAAAATATATACTCAACCCTGGAAATAGATCGCCTTATTGAAAAGAGAATGATTTTCGGCATGTATCCTGAAATAGTATTAAATGAAAATGATAACGAGAGAAATTTAAAGGAAATTGCAAGGAGCTATCTGTATAAGGATGCATTGCAATATCAGAATATCCGCAACCCTGAGGTTTTAGAGAAACTGCTTCAGGCCTTAGCTTTACAAATAGGCAATGAGGTCTCCTATAATGAGCTTTCAAGTTTTATTGGTATCGATAAAAAAACAGTACAAAATTATATATCAATTCTTGAAAAAGCCTTTGTAATTTTTCGGTTAAATCCTTTCAGCAGAAATTTAAGAAATGAACTTAAAAAATTAAGAAAGATTTATTTTTTTGATACAGGTATCAGGAATGCTTTAATTAATAATTTGAACTCACTATCACTGCGAAATGATGTGGGAGTACTATGGGAGAATTTTCTAATTGCGGAGAGATTAAAAAATAATTCAAATAATTTTTCCAGTAAGAATATCTATTTTTGGAGAACCCACCAAAGAGAGGAAATTGATTATATTGAAGAAAAAGCAGGTAAAATTAATGCTTTTGAGTTTAAGTGGAAAAGTAAAAGTCCCTTGACAGTAAGGGTACCAAAGGGATTTTATGATAATTATAAGGAAAGTGCATATAAAATAATTGACAAAACAAATTACCAGGTATTCTTAGAACTATGATTTAAAAATATCAAATTCGCTGAAAATTTGATTGGCGTCAATTATTTTTACCATCCAACGACTATTATTTTTCCCGTTTTTAATTTCGATTAATTCACAGCCTCTTTTTCTTTATTGGACAAATTTAGAAACATGCAAATACTACAATTGTTATATTATGTCATTTCCCACTAATAATGTACCACTTTCTCAACAGCATCGTACCAGCCCCAATTCTTAAATCGTCAAAGGCAAAATTAATTCCATACTTATGGGCCTCGAAAACACCAGACTCACATTAGCATTTATTAATAATCACACTCTTCATTTTTTGAAGGTGGCTGCCCTTAGCCCTTAGTGGATACATTTCGAACTTTTTATTTAAATAATTTGGTAGATATTGATAGAATTATTACATTGGAAAATTTCTTAGCAATTACTACTTGAAGAGTGAATAATAAATCTGAATCTGAAAACAAATTTTGTCTTCTATTTTTAGATGAGTCTGGTCATCATGGATTAAAAAAAATTAATCAAGAATTTCCAATTTTTCTACTTGCTTGCTGCATATTTGAAGATGATTATTACAAAAATATTTTTGCTGCTAAAGTTAAAGAGTTAAAAATCAAGCATTTTAGTGATTCAAATATTATTTTACACTCTCGTGATATAAGAAAATGGCAGGGACAATTTAAATGTTTGGGAGATATAAACAAGAGAACAGCTTTTTATTCAGATGTAGACAGATTAATAAAAACATCTAAATTCACAATTATTTCATCAGCAATAAATAAAAATAAGTTCATTCAGCAATATGGGCCAAGAGCAGATAATCCTTATAATATGTCACTTGCATTTATTTTGGAAAGAAGCATTTTTTATACTGATAACATTGGTTGCAATTCTATTGGAATAGAAGCGGAATCAAGAGGGAAAAGAGAAGACAGCCAGTTATTTACACAATACCAACTAATTCTATCTAATGGAACAAATTATATAACTAGTGATAGATTTAAAAACAAAATTAAATCCTTTAAATTTATTGATAAATCTGAAAATAATATCGGAACACAAATTGCTGATCTTATAGCGTATCCGATTGCAACAAAAATAATTTATCCAGAAAGAGTTAATTTAGCTTTTGAGGTATTGGAAGATAAAATCTATAAACAGTTTTCTGATTCAGATTATTTGGGATATGGATTAAAAATATTCCCATAAATGGAACAAGTCCCCTGAGGGACTTGCCGATCGTGATCCACAATCCAGCAAATAATATAACAAAAATAATATTATTTTGTCAATCATCCAGTTAAAAATGCTGGCTGGGGAGGGAGGATTCGAACCTCCGAATACGGGATCCAAATTCCCGTGCCTTACCGCTTGGCCACTCCCCATCATTTTATCTCGAAAAGCAGCCTGATTAGTATAAAATAGCGAAGATATTTTGGCAAAGGCGTTTATGTGCTAATTCAAGGTGTTAAGAAAGTAGGTATTTAGAAGCAGGCGTTTGCTACTATCTTACCCTTATCACCGCTCAGGATTGACTCAACAAGCTCAAGATCCTCTTTCTTGTCAACATCTATTCCCATCTCGATCTGCTTGCTGATTATGGCCTTCCCCCTGCCCCCAATCAGCTTGCCAATCCTCTCTTCCAGGAGCTCAATTGACAGGGTGCCCCTCAGGGCTTTTATCATGCAGTTTATACCGATAACGCGCGCCATCCCGATCGGATTTTTGCGCTGGTCGAATATCCTCTTAAACAGCTTAACATTGTTCTTTAAAATAAACGGCTTGAATAATGCAGCATTGCTGCCCGTAAACTTCCCCTCTGCTATCCTGGCATAGGTGCGTTTTGTCGTGGGGTATCTATCCAGAACATCCTCCATTTTATGGACCGGATAATACAGGTCGAAATCCCCCTCCTTCTCGCACTCCATTATAAAGGTATCAATGACTTCAGAGGTCAAGAGGGGCAGGTCGGACGATAAGACCAGTAAAAATTCTGTATCCGAAAGGTATTCCACCCCCATCAGTATGTTATTAACAACCGGTTGATCGGTAAATAAAACCTTATCTACTTTATATTCGAAGCTCGAACAATCGGTAGCAACCGGGACCGTTACGACAATCCTATTTATGAGTTTAGAATTCCTTGCCGCATCGATCACATATTCATACATCGGCTTGCCATTGATAGGGAAACGAGGCTTGTCCTCAGCCCTGATATCCTCCACCTCTCTGATGTTGCTCTTCCCAGCAAGTATTAATGCATCTACCTTCATATCAACTCAAAACCTGTATATCGCTGCCTCTGTCCATTGTCCTGGTAATATAGATTGTGTTGGTAAAAATTGAAAGTCTATTATACACCCTTTGCGCATCCTTTAAACTATGGCAGACACAAAAAATAGCAGGTCCGCTGCCCGACATCGCCGCTGCAAAAGCTCCGGACTCAAGTGCTGCAGCCTTTAAGTCAGCGATTTGCGGGAATCTCCGTTTTGCTATCGGTTCAAATACGTTTCGCATATTTACAAGTGCTTCGCCATTCTTGCTGACAGCAAGTTCGGCACAGAAGCTCTCAATTCTGATTTCTGTTCGCTTGCCACTTTTATCAAACTCGGAATAGATTTCACGCGTGGAGATCTGTCCGTCAATTGTGGCTACTACGACCCATACTCCTTTGATAGGGTTAAGCGGAGTAAGCAGGTCGCCGCGCCCCTGGGCAATAGCCGTACCGCCTATCAGACAGAACGGGACATCCGATCCGATCTCTTTTCCTGCATCTATCATCTCATCCGCATCAAGCCCAAGGCTAAATAGCAAATCCATCGCCCGTATCGAGGCGGCTGCATCAGTACTACCACCTGCTAATCCCGCAGCTATAGGAATGTTCTTTGTAATGTGAACTGAAACTCCACAATCCATCTTTTCGGGATAGCGCTTCCTGATTAATTCGATAGACTTGAACACCAGATTTTCGTTCTCACCCGGCATCTCGTCCCAGTTAGAAGAAACCTCGATATCGCTCTGGTGTTTTTCAAACAACAGTAAATCACACAGGCTTATGCTTTGCATTACTGACTGGATATCGTGATAACCGTCGGAACGCTTGCTCAGAACGTCAAGAAAAAGGTTAATCTTGGCGTATGCACTTGCCAAAATTTTCATGCTAAATATGTTACTACCTTTAAAAAATCAGGGCAACAAAAAAGAATGCCTTAATAAATTTAAGGATATACTTTCCGGGACTGGGGTCATTGACTAATTATATTTGGCAAGCCATGGAAGGATATTCTCATCTGTGCTGTTGTTCGTAAGCTCTACGGTCTTCGTCAGAAGATCGACATAGCTATAGGATACCCTGCTGAACCTTTGCCCATCCTCCTTGACCAGCATTACGAACAGGTTAGGATATATCTCTTGAATTGTGCCAATTCGTTCTATTATAACCTTACGGCCTTTGTTAGCCCTAAGCTTCATTTCTTTACCAACAAGATCAGTTAGATCTTTTTTGATCCTATCAATTATTTCCAGATGTGGACCATCGGAAACCGACATCAAGATCCCCCTTTAAATTTTTAGAATAATATAATACAAAACTTTACTTATTAAATCAATAATATAATTTGCTTAGGTAACGTAAATTTTAGAGGAGAATAGAAAGAAGGAGATTATAAATGAGATATTTCTTAATGAAAACTCAAAGTTACAAATTCCCAAGAGCTAACTTTATTGCGCCCTCAACTGGTTTCTCTGTAAGAGGCATAAAATTAATTTGTGTAAATTTACTTTTTAGTTTTTTCATTAAAACAGATTTAAAATATTTCTCGCACTTAAATAAATTTCCAACAAAAACAAGATCAAACTTTTTATCTGCTATATTAAGCTTATTTGCTACCACAGTTACTGAGTTTATTGCTTCCATAGCTTCCTCTTCTAGTATTTTTATAGATATTCTATCTCCCATTTCTGCTGTTCTGCATACCGTCTTAGCAATTGCTGCAATTTTATCTTTTGAAAAAGAATCAATATAGGCCCATCTTATTAATTCTGATACATTTTTAATGTTTAAATCTTCTAATATTGTTTTAAATAAAAGGGTGTTTTCTCCTCTTCCATCATATGCCTTCATTAAAGCTCTGAGCGCCTTTATGCCAACCGCATACCCACTTCCCTCATCACCCAGTATATAGTCCCAACCATTAACCTTTGCTTCCTTGCCTTCTTCATTTATACCATAACAGTTGGAACCAGTACCGCAAATAATCATTATGCCATTTTTGCTGTTGCTCCCTGCAGCAAGGCCAATCCTTGTATCATTACATATAATTGTACTGGCAGGGTTTAAATAATCTTTAATTTTACTGTTAAATATTATTTTGTGATAAATATCTCTATCTTCACAAGAATCATTTCCTGACAATCCAAAACAAGCATTCTTAAAAGTAAATTCCTTTGAATTATTTAATAAATCTATTACTTTAAATACCGCTTTATTAATATTTTCCTTAGCAATTTTTATACCTACACTTTTGTAATTGCTTGATCCAGATTCACTTTCAGCAACCACCTCTCCAGATAAATCCGCAACCTGAACAATTGTTCTTGTCCCTCCTCCATCCACACCTAATATATAGTCCAACTATCTCTCCTTTTTCCTATAACTTAACACATCTCATAATTTCATTGTCTATGCTTGATGACACCTGGATAGTTACCGGCCAACAGGTAAGGAGATTAATGAAGCCAATCAAGAAAGATAAAAGCATAGCAACTGCATCATAAAAAGCTGGCACTGGCAAAAAGCGTTCTTCATACTCCTTCTCTCCTATAAACTACCTTGCCTTTTGCCATGGTGAGCTCAATTTTTAACTTTTTATTTAAAATAACTATGTCAGCATCTTTACCTGGCTCCAAACTTCCCTTTTTACTTTCAACTCCTAAACACTTCGCCGGGTTAAAGGTCGCCATTTGAACCGCCTCCGTCAATGAAACTCCCACTTTATTTATTAGGTTCCGGACAGCTTTATCCATAGTTAAAACACTGCCAGCTAAAGTCCCATTTTTTAACCTGGCTTGTCCCTTGGTCACTATAACCTCTTGCCCTCCCAAACTATAAGTCCCTTCCGATTTACCGGTTGCTCTCATAGCATCCGTGATCAAGACTATTTTCCCTATTTCTTTAGTCTGAATTAAAATCTTCATAACCACTGGATGAAGATGTATTCCATCAGCAATTATCTCCACTATTAATTTTGAGGAAGATAAAGCTGCTCCTACTACCCCTGGCTCATGGTGATCCAATCCACTCATAGCATTAAAGGTATGGGTAACATGGGATAATCCAGCTTGAACACCTTCTTGTACTTGCTTATAGCTAGCATTGGAATGCCCTACTGAAACAATAACTCCTTGTTTATGTAACCAACGAATAAAACCGATTGCTCCTGGCATTTCCGGTGCTATGGTTATCAAACGAATTAAGTTACCAGAAGCTTGATTAAATTCTAAAAACTCCTCAATAGAAGCCCTCTTAATATCATTTTCTTTTTGAGCTCCTTTTTTCTCTGGATTAATATAAGGGCCTTCCAAATGTGCCCCTAGAATTTCTGCAGCTCCAGTTCCTTTTATATACGCCTCTTTAATACTCTTAAGACTCTTAATAATTTTATTTATACTCATAGTCATGGTAGTGGGAAGAAACGCTGTGGTACCAAAACGAGAATGAGTGACAGCTACCTGCTTTATAGCTTCATATTCCCCATCCATAACATCGGATCCGCCACCACCATGCACATGCAAATCAATAAAACCAGGGGCTACATATTTATCTTTAGCCTCAATTACCTCTGTCTCTATAGGAACAGTTACATTTTCTTTATCTTCTATAGATATGATTCTCCCCTTTTTAATATAAATAACTTTATCTTCAAGTAATTGAAAAGGGGTAATTATAGTACCATTTGAAATAACAGTCATTTTATCCTTATCAATCATTCCAGCAATTTCCCTATTAACTATTTAAATATTCTTTTTTCATAAAAGATTAAATGATTTGACAAATACCTTATGACATTACCCTCGATCATCTATTAAAGGTAAACTAGCCGCAGCAATAGATTGGCTTACTCTCCTATTATATTCATCGGGAAGATGAAGGGTAATCTTTTTAGAAAGCTCTGGAAATTCTTCATTTAATACCTGCTCTGCTTTTTGTAGAATTATTTGACCGCCTTCCCCGGAGGTAACCCGACCTAAGATCAAAACAGTCCCTATTTCATAAAAATCAGCATAATAAGCAGTGCCATAACCTAAATAGCAACCAATTGTTTCAAAGACCTTCCTTACTCGGTCATCGCCTTTAACCATCAGTTCCTGAATAAATTTTAATTTCTCAGCAGAAGTTTGTTTCTCGTTAAGAATAATCCCTGCTCTTTCGGCAAGTCGTATAGCTGCTACCTGTGAGAAATATTGGACTCCACACCCTCGATCACCTGACCACTCATCAACAGGTGCTTCAGCATTAAAATCAATAGGCACAAAAGCCAATTCATTTAACCGATCATCAATATTTCCTTTTCTATTTAGATACCCCCCCGCTTCACTGGATCCCATAGCAATGCCCAGTACTGCATTTGTTTTCAAATACATAGAACCGGCCAGAGCTGTAACCTCTCCATCATTTATCACCTTAAAAGGAACACCCCATTCCCTTTGTATATCTAAAAAAATATTTTTTACTTTTTTTTCAAAAAGATCAGGAGAAATTGCACGAAATATTGAAGCACGCATCACTCGATTATTTATGTAGATTCCTGCAGAGCTTCCCCCAATAGCATCAACACAGGGCATATGAGCGGCAGCACGATGCAGCATAGACATAATTTCGTGATAATGATAACAGGGATCAGTTTGTATGCTGGGATTCCATACTACTTCCTCACTAAAAACCACTTTACCATCTATAACAGCACTCACTTTCCTATCACTTGCCCCAAGATCAAATCCAATACGACACCCCTCAAGATGACCACCTAACGGAATTGACTTTTCCTTGGCAGGAGAGATTTTTTCGATTTTGTAAATTTCTACCGCAAAAGGTTTTTCATATATTCCCGACATAAAGTTTGCATCAAAAGCGCGCTTCCCCTTTTGAGAATATAATTTTTTAATATATTCACCAATTTGTTTGGGGCCGCCTATAATTATTCTATATCCACCATAAATCCATAAAAGTGTTTTTATTAATTGTTCTACATAAAAATAATTAGAGGAAGCAAAGTTAGATTCATTTGAAAAAATTTGGGTTTCATAAACTAAAACAGAATCATCCTCTTTTTCAATGGCAATTGATAAAGGAACGCTTTTGTTTGAATTACGAACACAATTAAGAAAAGTGTGATTCCATAAAACAGCAGGTCGAAAACTATCATAAAGTGGTAATAATATTTTTGGTTCTACTAATGGTAATAACCTCCTGTTAATAATACTTCACCATCTTTCTATAATAATTTAACAAAATTCCTACTTAAAAAAATTTGTTACATATTTTAATTCTCTAAAGTCACAGATAAATCCCTTCTGGATTCTATGGCCGGTACATAAACATGAGCAGTCATAATGCTATCTACTCCTGCCTTTATTGCTCGCTTAAAAGTGGAAAAAAATTCAGCCCTTCAGTGCCCCTGAAGTTAGTCCCTTTACAAACTGTCGTGCCAAAATTAAATAGAAAATAATCACGGGCAGTGAAGCCATAGATAAGACTGAAAATACCAATCCAAAATTGGTTTCATATTGTCCATATAATAGTGCTGTCGCTAAGGGAACAGTTTTCATATTATCTGATCTGATTAATACTAATGGAAACCAGAAGTCATTCCATATTGGTATAAAATTAATAATAGCTACAGCAGCAAGAGCCGGGCGAATTAAAGGAACTATTATTTTATAAAATATTTTGGGCTCACTACAACCATCTATTCTAGCTGAATTACTTAACTCTTCAGGAATCATCCTAATAAAATCAGTAAGAATAAATACCCCAAATGGTATGCCCATAGCAACATAAACTATTATCAAAGATATTATATTGTCAAACAAATGTATTTTAAGCATAGTCTGTAGTATACCAATAGTACCCAACTTGATCGGAATTATTAAACCAGCAATAAAATAAAAATAAATAAACTTGTTTCCAAAAAATCTATACTTGGCTATTACAAATGAAACGAGAGATGAGATAACTGAAATAAAAAAAATTGACGTAACTGTGACTATAATACTATTTTTAAAATAAACCATATAATTTGATATTTTTAAAAGTTTTATATATCCACCCAAAGTAATAACACGAGGTATACCATATGGATTTGTAAAAATTTCTTTATTTTCTTTAAACGATGTTAACAACATCAAAAAAATTGGATAAAGAATACTTACAGCATAAATCAACAAGATTATGTATAAAAATGGTCTTGTTGCTAGTGTTTTTTTAGTCCTAGCCATTTATCCTTTCCCCAAGTATCCTAATGTTAAAATACAATTGTAACTAAGCACCTTCTTTATTTTTTAATCCCCTCATTCTAAATACATATAACCAAAATACAACTCCTACAAATACTATTAAAAACATAATAGCAGCTACAGCAGCTCCCATACCCATACCCCAGCCGCCTCTTTCTGGAGAGGAAAATGCTGCTCTATAAAATAATGAACCAAACAAGTCAGTGCTATATGCAGGATTACCCATAGATGTTGCCATTGCATAAACAATATCAAATTGTGTAAAATCACCTATAAAGATTAGTATTGTAACTATTCCAATAATAGGTAGAAGCGAAGGAAATATAATATATCTAATCTCAGCCAAAGGTCCTGCTCCGTCAATTCTAGCAGCCTCCAGAATCTCAATATCAATAGCATCAATACCGGCCGTGTAAAATAATATTGATTCTCCCATAAATTGCCAGCTAACAACAATAGCTATTACCGGCAATGCTGTTGCTGGATCACCTAGCCAGGGTCTTATTAAAAAATCTAGCCTCAAAAATTCAAGAATTTTATCAAAAAATCCCCAGACAGGATTTAGCATTAAACTAAAAAGAAATCCAACCACTAATACTGATAATGTAGTTGGTAAAAAACTAATTCTTCGGAAAAACCTACTTCCCAGAAATTTTCTGGATATTAACACTGCCATAAAGAATCCAATAACATTTTGGATTAAAGTTACTATTAAAAAAAACTTTACATTATTCCGAAAAGCGTTAAAAAATCTATCTTTAAACGGGAATTGAGTAAAGAGTTTTGTATAATTTCCAAATCCAGTAAACTCTGATGGGCTCATACCTGAGCCAGTATAAAAACTTAAGAACATAGAGTTGAATATAGGCACAACTAAAAAAACTGTATATATAATAATCCCTGCTAATAAGAAAAGGGGAATAAAATATCTTATTTTCTTCCTGTAAATCCTTGACATAAATTTCTTCCTATTTCTAACCATGCACCACTTTAATAAATGTGAAGCCGGACCTACCTATAAGATTTACATAAACTGTCCTGGTTAAAATTTTACCAGGACAGTTTATATTTACTATAAATAGAAAAAAGTCAATTATCTACTTCTTCATAAAAGGCCCATACCACGTTGCTAGACCATCTTGGACATAAGCTGCTGCTTCTTCAGGAGTATAAACATCAGTGTAAAGGCCGATCATAGCATCCCACATTAAGGTATTACCACTAGGTTCCTGAGCGGATAACTTCTCCCAAACAGTCCTTACAGTTATATCTGCATTTTTCGCAACATCAACAATTTCTTTTGCTACTGGACTCTTGAGTGAATAATCTCCTGGCGTATATGAGAAGAAACCTGGTAATTCATTCATAAATAACTCGGCGAATTCTGGGGTACTGGCCCACTTTACATATTCTAAAGCTTCTTCAAAATTCTCTGAATCTTTATTTACTCCTAAACCACAATCAACATGGAAACAATACTGGATAGTATCACCTTTCTTTTCAACTGGTGGCGCAAACCAATCTAAGTCGGTTAATCCCAGATCTTCAAATAGACCTATCTCCCATGATCCACCTATATACATAGCAGCTTGCCCTGTTCCAAATAACTGCTGCATACTAGCATAATCAAGAGCTTGATAACCTTTAGGGAAATAAGGTTGAAGTTCTTTCATAGCTCTAAATGCTTTTACAAATGGCTCATCAGTCATTTTCATTTCTCCAGCCATAAGAGCTAGTCTACTTTTTTCACCACCATAGAAATTGGCACCTAACCCACTATATATAACTTCATATAATGGCCACCCTTCCTTAGTGCCTTGAGCAAACACTGTCTCTCCATTATCTTTTAAGGTCTGACAAACATCAATAAATTCTGCCCATGTTTCTGGTTCTTCTAAACCATATTTATCAAATATAGTCTTGCGGTAAAAGACTCCATGAGTTACACCAGCAACTGGTACACCATATATAATACCATCATCTGTAGCCCAAGCATTTATAGCTGCATCGGGATAATCTGCTAATGCTGGCACATCATTATTTAGTTCGTATAAATAGTCCCCATTATAGATAAGTTCTCCAGGGTCATACGAACGTAAAAATATTAGATCTGCCCCTACCCCAGCTTGAAGAGAAGAAGTTAGCTGTGCATCATACTCTGTATCCTTTATAGGCTGAAAATCAACAATTATATTGGGGTTTTCTTCCATAAACACAGCATTTATTCTATTCATTCTCTCAATATCCTCAGTTCTCCAGCTAGTAAATGAAAGTGTTACGGGCTCACCTGCTTTCGTTTCTTCGACTGCAGTGGTTGCAGCTTCAGTGGTTGCAGCAACTTCTTCCGCTTTTTTGCAACCTGCAAGCGAAAAACCTGTTATCATAGAAACACTTAACAGCACTGCTACTAACCATAATAATGACTTTTTCATTCCGTACCCTCCTTTTAATTATTTCCTTATTAGGGAATTTTTAATAAAATCTTTCCTGAGATTTGTTTTGGGTTTTAGCTTCAACGACATTAAATTATGCCTGAACAAATCTCATTTATTTAACCATACACGTCCCCCCTCCTCACTTCTCAAACTTTCTCAATAAATACATTCTAAATCTAAACATTCTTATATTTTTCTATTTTCTATAACCTATCACCTCACTTTCTAATCTGAATATATCAAGCAAAGCCGCTAAACTCATTTATTTCTATAACCATTTATTAAAACCAAAAAGAAATTTATTATTAGCACACATACCTTCTTAATACATTTTCTGATAGCGTAATACTGCTATTTTTATGCTCTTTTAGAAACGTTGCTGGAAAAGAGGGTGTCGGTTTTTCAAATATGGCTTTTCTTATAACAGCTGATTGCCAATTATGCTCTAAATAAAACCTTAACTCTTTAGACATAAAGATTTCCGCCATACCGATGGTAATGCACCTTTTGGGGATGAATTCAGTATGCCCTCCATACTCTATGCTATTTATTACAATTGTATCCCGTGAAATATTTAATATTCTTGTCTTTAACTTCTTGAATTCATCAGCTGTTGTCAATTCTTCATCTACTGCTTCATTAAAAGCAATATGTCCATTTATTCCAATTCCACCAAAACAAACGTCAACACCACCTATTTCACTAATGACTTTTTCAATTTGCGAAGTATTATCTGGATCAGGAAAGAATATATTCTCAGGTTTTATTTTTAGATCGTCATCCAATAAGTCAAACAAGTTTTGCCTCATAAAGCCTCTAAAACTTATAGGACTATCTTCTGATATTAAATTGTCATTATCATCTAAATATTCATCCATATTAATGGTAATTAGATTTTTACAACTAATGTTCTCCATATTGCAGATTCTTACAAATTTTCTATATTGTCCTTTTGGCCCTACAGGTAATATAAATGAAGTAATATTGCCCTTCTGATTGTTTTCTTTAAGCTTATTTGCCATAACTCTTGCAATTTCATCATAAATATCTGTTTTATTTTCAACCAAATAGACCTTTATCCTGTCATTATTTAGAATTTCATCTTCACTGATATTAAAATAATTCACTTTATCCATCTCTTTTATTGAATGATTCTTCATTTTTTAAGATACTGCCCCTTGTTCAATTTTGTAAGGAAATTTATTCATTAGTAGAGATTCGACTGCTTGGAAAGAAGCACCCACTACCCCAGCATCTTCACCAAGCAAAGACAGTTTAATCTCAGGAATCTCAAAAGGTATTGAACTTCTAATATTTTCTATAATTGGTTCTAAAAATAATCTACTTACCTCAGGTAGGTTACATATATCTCCGCCTAAAACTATAATCTGGGGATTTTGAATCAAAATTAAATTAATTATCCCAATAGATAAAAAATTAACCGTCTCTGTGATAATACCATTTGCAAGCTCATCACCACTAATTGCTGCTTCACACACCATGTAAGGTTCTATTTTCTCAATATCATTTTTTACCATTTGGATGATTATGGTTTTTCTACCTTTTCTGATTTCTCTTATTGCTTTCTTTTTGATGCTCTCTACTGATGCAAATTTTTCTAAAAAACCTTTATTTTTTACCTTAAAACCCAAATTCTCAGCATTAATTATCGTAAATCCAACTTCACCTGCAGATCCAAGCGAGCCTCTAAACAGGTGATTATCAATAACTATTCCTGCCCCAATTCCATTACTTATTTCTACAAATATAAAATCTTTAAAGTTTTTCCCCTCCCCGTAATGTTTTTCTCCCAGAGCAGATAGGTTAACGTCATTTTCTATGTATACAGGTATATTAAATTCACTGCCAAGAATTTCTTTTAAATTTAAATCCTTCCACTCTCCATAAAGAGGAGCGCTAATAATTTTTCCATTGTCTATATCAATAGCAGCCGGAATCCCAACACAAATGGCTTTAAGCTTATCCAGTTTTAATTTTTTATCCTGATGATATTTACTCAAGATTTTTTTAATTTCATTTATTATTTTTTCTGCTATGTTTTTATCATTTGAAATCTTAAAGCCCCTATATTTCTCAATTATTTCACCATTAAAACCAGTCAAGGCAAGTTTAAATTTTTCTTTCCCCAAATCTATCCCTATAACAAAACCCTTATCCTGTTTTATCTTAATAAGTGTTGGTCTTTTACCGCCCTTAGTCTTCAGCTTATCTGCCTCAACAACATAACCGTCCTCAATAAGTTTTCCAATTACCCTTGATACTGCAGAAGGACTGATCTTCAAATCATTCGCTATTTTTATTCTTGAAATAGGTTCATTTTCACGAATGTAATTAAATATTATCGAAATATTAATTTTATATTGCAGCTCTGCGCTTGCCGTCCTTAAAAAATTAAGTGATCTTTCCATAATAAAGTTTAATTTAATTATTTCTTTCTAATAAAGAAATAATAACAAACAAAAATATTCATGTCAAATGTTATAATTCATTTAGATAACGGAAATCTCAAATAGTAAAATTTTTGTTTTTTCTTTTACGTGAATTTTTTAAACAATGACAACAAATCTTCCGTACTGAGTTGCTCGGCCCGCGCATTTGAAGCGAATCCCAAACTGCCGAGTACCGCCTCTATCTCTGATTTTGCGGTATTAAGTATCGAGGAACCCACAAGGGAGTTGGCCAGGGTCTTTCTCCTTGAAGCAAAGCATGCACCCACGAAGTTGAAAAAATTTATGATATTTATCTCTTCATCCAACGTCTCTTTTCTCTTTATCTCCACAAATGAGCTGTCGACTCCCGGCGCGGGGAAAAAAGAGTTCCTGCTAATAACAAAAAGGGTTTTCACTTCGCTCAAATAACCAAGTTTCGCCGTGTACCCCGAATAGCTCTTTTCGCCTGGCCCGGCTGTCATTCTCTGCGCAATCTCTTTCTGCACAGCACAGTGGATCATCATAACGCCCGGGCAGTCGATCAATATTTTTAAAACAAGCGGCGCAGCGATGGAATAAGGCAGGTTCGAGACCATCCTGTTTAACTTATGATCTATGGTGAGCTTGCCAAGATCTACCTTCATCACATCTTTAATTAGTATTTTTACGTTCTCAAAGGAGGCAGTCTCTCTTTCAAGCAGCGGCGCAATCTTTTTATCCATCTCGACTGCCAGAACGAATTCACAGTACTGAGCAATATACCTGGTCAAATTTCCGAATCCTGCACCTACCTCAAGTACGCGGTCGATTTTTGATAAATTTACCGAGGAAATGATCTTTGATAAAACATTGCGGTCAAACAAGAAATTCTGCCCACGCCTACGGTTGGGAGTTAACTTACACTCTTCAATTAACTCTCTTATATCATTAAGGTTCAACTTAACCTTCCAACCCAAAAAGGTCAATGGCGTTCCTGGTGGTGGCCTCCATCAAGTTCTTTAAACTTAGACTTTTTATCCTGGCAAGCGTTAATGCTACTTTGGGCACAAACTTAGGATAGTTCGTTTTACCCCTATTATCCTGCGGTGTTAGATATGGCGAGTCGGTCTCGATCAACAGCCTGTCGAGAGGAACTTTTTTAGCCATTGCTCTCAGACCTTCGGCATTCTTGTACGTAATATTGCCAGCAAAAGATATGTAAAGGCCGAGATCAAGACAGGCCTTCAGCAGGCTCTCCCCGCCTGAGAAACAGTGCATCACACCGTTTGTGACTTTATTCTGGTAGAGCATTTCGACCATGTCGTCATCACTGTTCCTGCAGTGAATTATCAATGGCAGGAAGAGCGACTTCGCTGCCTCTATGTGCCATATGAACAGTTGCTTCTGATCCCCGGGCTCAGAGTAGTGCCTGTAATAATCAAGACCAGTCTCCCCAAGCGCGACAACCTTAGCAGATTTAGCGAGCTGAACAACTTCCTGAAAGTCCTTACTGAAAACAGCGCTGGCATCATGCACATGAATTCCAACAGAGGCAAATACGTTTTCGAATTGTGATGAGATCTGAACTGCTTTACAGCTTGATTCGACACTTATGCCAACGGTGATGATGATTTTTACGTTTTCCCTGCCTGCCTCCCTGACCACATCCGCTGGTTGTTTATCCTCGATCAAATCGAGGTGTGCATGAGTATCAACATAAAATCCAAAATTCTGTTTCAACTCTAATCTTCCTGATTAAATCCCTTTGAAAGAACTACCTGTTACTATCCTTCTCGATCCTCGGAAATATGGGTTGTCTTTCACCAATAACAGTGCCCGGTTTGAGCAACCCCCATCTGCCGTTCGCAGGCAGGGTTGAATTCGATATATCCTCATTTATGCCTAACTGATCCCAGATCTTCTGCGCTGATGATGGGATTACAGGGAATACCAGCATTGCAATCAGGCGCAGCGACTCGCAGATCGTATAAAGCACTGTATCAAGCTTTGAGGAGTTCGCGCTATCTCTTGCCAGGGCCCATGGGGCAGAGCTGTCAACATATTTATTTATATCATTTATAAAAGACCAGATTGAATCAAGCCCATTCCTGAAGTCAAGCCACTTTATGAATTCATCAACGGTCTTCTGCAAATTCTGCCAGCTTTCGATTATCTGGTTCTCTGCCGCTTCATTAACTGATGGTCGTGGGATTCGACCGTCCCTGTACTTGCTGACCATGGCCAGCGAACGAGATAGGAGATTCCCGATATCATTTGAAAGGTCTGAGTTAAAAGTCTTGGTCATCAGTTCATGCGAAAACGAGCCGTCCAGCCCAAATGAAATCTCCTTCAGCAAAAAATACCTCAGCGCATCAACATCGTAGATCCCAGCCAGCTCATAGGGGTCAAGCACGTTGCCCTTTGATTTCGACATCTTTATGTCCTCTGCAAGAAGCCAGCCATGCACAGCGACGCATTTTGGGAGTTCAAGCCCGGCTGAGAGAAGCATTGCAGGCCAGATTACGGCATGGAACTTTAATATATCCTTGCCAATGAGATGAAAGTCGACTGGCCAAAGCTTATTAAAGCGATCCTCGTCAAAAAACACGCCGGTTGCAGATATATAGTTAATCAAAGCATCCACCCAGACATATGAGACATGTTTTGTATCGAAAGGAATACTAACTCCCCAGCTCATTGCTGTTCGCGTCACGCTTATGTCATTTAAGCCCTGCTTCAAGAGACCGATGACCTCATTTCTTCTGATCTCCGGGATTACGAAATCGGGATTTTTATCGATGTGCTCTAATAAGGGCTGCTGGTATTTTGACAATCTGAAAAAGTAGTTTTCCTCTTCCAGTTTCTCAACCGGCCTGGAGCAATCAGGACATCTGTTGTCAACTATTTGCGATTCCATATAGAAGGTCTCGCATTCCACGCAATACCATCCCTCGTACTTACCCAGATATATGTCACCGTTTGCATACGATCTTTCAAACCATCTCTGGACTACCTTTTCATGCCTGGGTTCAGTCGTTCTGATGAAATCGTCATAAGATATGCAGTAATAGTCCCAAAGCCTCCTGACTTCTGCTGACATCCTGTCCACGAACTGCTGTGGATTTATTCCGCTTTTCTGCGCACTTTTATATATTTTTTGACCGTGCTCGTCCGTCCCGGTCAGGAAAAAGGTTTCATCGCCCTTTATCCTGTGGTATCTGGCACAGGCATCGGCAAGTATGGCTTCATAAACGTTGCCTAAATGCAGATATGAATTAACGTATGGAATTGCGGTTGTTATGTAAAACGTATCTTTCTCCATCTATTTTTTTCCAGAAAACGATATCGAAATCTTATAGGCCAAATTTCTTGAAATATCATATCGCCACGCTAAAACTTTCGCTATTTCCTTCGCAGAAAATCCCAATTTTTTGAGCTCAAGCCCAGCCTCTTCCAGGTTAGCTATTATATCATCATCCCTGACCTTTTCGCCTCGCCTCTTATCCTCAGCACCTTCGATGACAAGCACAACCTCGCCTCTGATCTCCTGGCTGCTGACTTTCCCAAACACCTCTTCAACGCTGCCCCTTATGACTTCCTCGTGAACCTTCGTCAACTCCCTTATAAGCGCAATATTTCTCTTTGGAAAATTGTTCGCAAGCATATCAAGGAGCTTAATAATCCGTTTGGGCGATTCAAAGACAATCACGGTTCTGGTCTCATCTTTTAGCTTTGAAGCCCACTTTTCAATATCTCCCTTACTCCGCGGAGCAAACCCATAAAAACAGAAGCTTGAGGTATCAAAACCTGAAAGGACCAGCGCAGGCACTACTGAGTCCACCCCTGGTGCTATTTCCACTTTGATGCCCGCGTCTATACATGCGCTTATTATCGCTTGCCCAGGATCAGATATGGCGGGCGTGCCGGAATCTGACACGAGCGCAACGCTCATGCCCTGGTTGATTCGATTTATTATTTGCCCGGTGCGCTCTTTTTCGTTAAACTTGTGATAACTGAGCGTTGGTGTATTTATGCTGAAATGATTAAGCAGCTTTTGCGTCCTCCGCGTATCTTCAGCCGCAATCAGGTCAACCTGTTTTAAAACATCGATCACGCGCAATGTTATATCACCGAGATTTCCAATAGGAGTTGAGCAGATTATTAGTTTTCCCTTTTTCATGTCCATTTTTGAGTCAAGAATTTAAGATAAGCTAAACGCCCCATGCATTGCAGGTAAAGATCTCTTTGTCAATATTCTTGCTGGAAATTCGCGGTATTGATATCAACTTTCGCTTGAACGCGCTCTTTTTCATCATAAATTTCACCTTGTCAATCATTTCGCGCGAAAAGCCGATTGATATCAGCTCTTCCCTGTTCTTCTTTAAATCGATCATCGCAAAAAGCAATTTGTCAATGTCCTCGTATTTAAAGCCTATCTCCTTCTCATCAGTCTGATCAGACCAGAAGTCTGCGGACGGCGGCTTGTCGATTATCCTTTTTGGTATGTTCAAATAACTGGCAATAGCCCTGATTTGAGTTTTATAAAGGTCACCCAGCGGTTGAATCGAGCCAGCCAGATCACCGTATAACGTTCCATAACCAAGCAGCAGTTCCGTCTTGTTACTTGTACCAAGCACAAGCCCCTTTAAATATGACGAATAATCGTATAAGATGGACATGCGTTCCCTGGCCATCTTATTACCTCGTCTTATCCAGTCGACCTCCGCAAACTGACCAAAATACGAATCTATCATAGGTGTTATATCGTGCTCGATGGACTGAATGCCGAGCTCCCGCACAACCTCTTTTGCATCCAGAACAGCAGACAGCGACTGCGTGCCGTAAGGAAGGATCATGGCATAAATATTGGATTTCGGGATGGCCCTTGAGGTTATATAGGTCAAAACGGTTGAATCAAGGCCGCCGGACAATCCTATTATCGCTCTGGTGTAGCCTCTGATCGCAAGCTGGCTGTCAATGAACTCAATCAGCTTTCTTACAGCAATATCTTCATCAATTTTTAAATCAATCAATTCCTGAACCTGTACTGCCTTTATTTTTTTATCCAGCCCATCATCTCGCGCAACTTCGGCCCAACCTTCTCGATTAGATGCTCAGATTCGATCTTCCTGAGCGCGTTAAACATCGGCGCCCCCGCCTGGCTTTCCAATATCCATTCCTTGGCGAACTTTCCCGACTGGACGTCTTGCAAGACCTCCTTCATTATTTCCCTGGTCTGCTCATTGATGATCTTCTTACCAACGGTTATATCTCCATACTCAGCAGTGTTGGAAATAGCTTTGCGCATCCCGGTTATTCCACGTTCATATATTAGGTCCACAATAAGTTTAAGCTCATTGAGACATTCGAAATATGCTATTTCGGGCTGATAACCCGCTTCCACCAGCGTATCAAATCCAGCCTTAATCAACTCAGTAACTCCGCCGCAAAGAACAGCCTGCTCACCAAAAAGATCTGTCTCGGTTTCTTCTTTAAACGTTGTTTCAATCACACCAGCCCTCGCACAACCGATGCCTTTCGCATAGGCAAGGGCTGTATTGTAAGCATTCTTTGTGTAATCCTGATAGACAGCAGCAATGGCTGGCACACCCTTACCCTCAGTATATAGCTGCCTTACCAGGCGACCCGGGCTCTTGGGTGCAACCATTATCACGTCAACATCTTTTGGTGGCACGATCTGATAAAAATGAATGTTAAACCCATGCGCAAAAAGCAGCGTGTTGCCTTTCTTTAAGCCATCTGCGATCTCCGATTCGTACACGGACTTCTGGATCTCATCTGGTATCAACATCGAGACCAAATCTGCCTCAGCAGCAGCCTCAGCAATTGTTTTAACATTAATGCCATCTTTAAGCGCAACCTCTTTATAGGGATCGTTGGGCAACCCGACCCGCACATCATACCCGGAGTCCCTCAGATTGAGAGCATGCGCATGTCCTTGATTGCCATATCCGATAATGGCAATTTTCTTGCTTTTTAACACTCCCTCGTCAATATCAGAATCGTAAATTACCTTTGCCATTTCCTTCTCCTCCATCAATTAATTTATACTGAAACAAACTCTTCACCAAACTGCCTTGCCAGCTTCAGCAGATCAGGCCTGCCTTTCATATAATCTTTGTCATCAGCACCCCTGAATAAAAGCGTGCCATCCATTTTAACATTAATGGCATCAAAAAATACCCTTGCGGTCATCAAAATCCCCTCAAAAAGATTTCTGTTATGCGCTCCGCCCACAGCTATTATGGAACCTTTCCTCAATACACCGTTAACCTCATCAGGGAGCTTTTCCTTCAAGTCATATTTCCTCTCCCAAAAACACTGGCACCTGTCGATCATCAGCTTCGACTGGGCACTGAAATTCATAAAAAAGATCGGGGAAGCCAGGATTATCCTGTTTGATCCAAGGATTTTTTCATACAGGGGCTGCATATCGTCCTCGATGACGCAATGGCCATTCTTCGAACATGTGTAACATTCTTTGCACGGTTTTATGTTCAGCATATCAAGCACTATCTTCTCAACATAAGCACCAGCACCCTGCGCCCCCGAAATTGCAGCATCCAGCACGGTTTCGGTATTTCCATTTCTCCTTGGACTGCCCAGAAGGGCAATTAGTACTATTTTGCTCAACTGTTCCTCCGGAAATTTCCTGAATAGTTTATCAAAAAATATGCCTGGCTTCCCGTAAATACTGACTTTAAGGTAAAGCAATAGTATTCAATTGCCGAAAATATATGAGATGGGAATATTAAAAAACTTAAACTTCTTCCTGAAGTTTCTAATATATAGTGGGGCTGCGATACTCATCCTTGCTGCTTCCATCATGGTTATCGTCCCCGCAAACATGCGAAACGATATATTCAGCAAGCATGCCCATATAGTGTCAGATATCCTGGCCAGCGCGCTCAGTCATCACTTTTCGCAAGAGACATTCAAAGAACCTTTTTCCACCGAAAATAAGGCGGAACTGGACAATATCATCTCTTCCATCATTGCTAATGGAGAGTTAGAAGCGATAAAAATACTGAACACAGATGGAGAAGTCTTATATTCCAGCTACATCACTGGTAAAGACAAAGTAAAAGACAGGAGTTTCATAAAGTCTTTAAGCGGTGAGGTGACTCACAACATTGTTAAGGCAGGCGATCTAAATCTCACCAGAACACAGAACAACGATAACAATGATCTCCTCATGCAGATATACTCACCGATCTTTTACCCCGACAAAAATGTCAGGGGTGTATTTGAAATATACGTTGATATTGAAGAATTAAATAAAGATATTCTTAAAACCAGGTTAACCATCTTTGGTATTGTTATAGCAAGCTCTCTCATATTTTACGGACTACTGCTCGGAATCGCAAAGAATGCTTCAAACAAGATCGAAAGCCAGACAAAACAGGTACTTGAAGATTTCATCGAAACCACCGCTGTGTTGGGTGAGCTCATTGAAATAAGGGACCATTATACCGGACAGCACGTAAAGAATATCAAAGAGATCTCGGATGCAGTCGGTAAAAAAATGGGTTTAGACCAGAATAAGATCGAAGACCTTAAATTAGCCGCAAGCTTGCACGACATAGGGAAGATCGGAATAAGCGATGAAATCCTAAACAAAAAGGGTCCGCTTACCGAAAAGGAATACGAAATCATAAAAAAACATCCGCTGACTGGCGCATATGCAATCAGGAACATCGGAAGGCTAAAATCAATTTACAAGATAATCCTCTATCATCACGAAAGATATGACGGTAAGGGCTATCCCTTCGGTCTCAAGGGGAATGAGATACCTCTGTGTTCAAGAATACTATCGGTCATGGACGCCTATGATGCAATGACATCGGACCGTCCTTATCGAAAAGCCATGCCGATGGATGAAGCAATCAAGATAATCAAAAGTGAAAAAGGTAAGCAGTTTGATTCAGAAGTCGTGGATGCTTTTACAAGCTATATGAGCCAGACACATTAGATGGTGGCGAGACCCAGAATCGAACTGGGGACGCATGGATTTTCAGTCCATCGCTCTACCAACTGAGCTATCTCGCCACTATATACGGTGAAAGTGTATTTTAAATTTTCATCCCAAATACTTCAAGACGGGATTTTACTTCCTTCATAAGCTTGGGCTGAGACCTGAGAAACCGTCTTATGACCTTACCAAGGTCAGACTTTTTCTTCGTCTCAAACCTGAGCGAAACAAGCGGCTCTGAAATTGACACCCTGTAAAGCGCCCAACCCTCATCAAATATCGCTTTGACTCCATCAACCGTCACCAGATTAAAATCTTTTAGAACATCCTTGAGCTCAGATAACACTCTCTTTGCGTCCGATTCATCGAAAGGAATGCGAATATCCGGGGTTGTGTAATACCCCTTAATTTCATCTACAAGCTCAGAAAGCTTTCTTCCTGTGCTTAAAAGTATCTCGCACATCAAAAGCATGGTAAAAAGACCATCATCTCCGCCGTTAAGCGAGCGGTAAAAATAGTGCCCAGTTATCTCAGCCCCAAGCAGTGCGTTCTCTTTGATTACCCTGGCTTTAATATGAGTATGACCTGTCTTTTCCTGGATTGGTATTCCTTTGAGTCCGAGAATTCCCTCTTCAACTATGCTGGAGCTCTTGGTCTCAAAAACAAACTTTTCTTTTTTTCGTTTTGTCAAATAACGCGCAATTATCAAAAAGCATTTATCTCCTGAAACCACTCTTGCCTCATCATCAACGAAGGCCACTCTGTCGCCATCACAGTCAAAAGCAACTCCAAAGTCAGCCTTATTACTCTTCACGCACTCCTTTAACTGAAGCAGGTTTTCCTCAACTGCAGGATTTGGCACATGTCCAGGGAAGTTCCCATCAGCACGACAATTCAACTCCGTCAATTTAACCCCATAATCACTTAAAAGATCGGGGGCGATATCAGAGTAACAACCGTTGGAACAGTCAATGCACACATTGAAATCAAATTTCTCCTTATAAAACGAACGAATGTAATCAAGGTATTCATTTGTGCTGCCAACCTCTTTAATAATACCTCCATGAATCCTCTTAAATTCTCCCATGTCATAAACATTCTTTATCTCCCCTATCTGCTCTGTCGTCACCGGGATAGTGCCCATGACTACCTTAAATCCGTTAAATTCACCTGGGTTATGGGATGCAGTAATCATTATTCCCCCGGCACATTTGAATTTAGAATAAAAATAATAGAACATTGGAGTTGGACATATTTCCAGATCAAGAACTTTGCAGCCAGAAAATATTAACCCTTTTATCATCGAAGATTTTAACTTCGGGGTATGTGCTCTAATATCCCCGCCCATCAGAACTCTTTTGCCTGAAAAAAATTTGCCAAAAGCCTTGCCAAATCTCAAGGCTACATCTTCATCAATCTCGCTGGGGTACTTACCCCTAATATCACAATCCTTGAAAATTCCCATCTCTATATTATTTCTGCCTCGTCCCTCAATCTTTTTAACATTGATTCCACGCTTAGTATCTCAGCCCAATTATCTAGATAACTCATATCTAACTTATCAAATTGTACTTCATAAACTCGTAAAGCATCTATGAAATGCTTTTCGCTGCCACCTGAGAGCTTAGCCCACCTGAGTTTTGATAGAATTGTGTCCTCTGGACTTGAAACGTACATATGTATACCCAAAACATCCTCAACATATTTCCTTGCAAAACATGATTTATCAAATGGGTCATCCCTTAAAACCCAGAAGTCAACTTTACCCCCTCCCTCAAGAGTAATTAAATTGAACATCCCCTTTTGATCTATTGCATTAACAATACCATTCTCATCCAAATAAAATTTAGAGGGTGGAAAAGCTTCTATCAAGGCTTTAACTGCCGATTTTTGAATAGCAATAACTATATCCATATCATGAGTCGATCGTGGTTCGCCTTGAAGACTTGAAACTATAGAGCCCGTTATCATATATTTCACTTCAATGTCCTCTAACGCTTTAATAACTCTTTTTAATAGTTCCTGTTGTGACATTTATCTAAACGCTCCAAAAATATCTTGTTAATTTCTTCGTCCTGCAAATTTGGATATCTTTTGCGTAACCCATGAAGAAAAAGCTGTTTTGTAAATTCCGATAACTCAAATACTTTTAATAATTTTGTCTCAGGTGGCATTTGTCGAAGTATTTCCAAATACTTAATGTGATTAGGATTTTTTTTGAGATTCATTTTACCGCCTAGCTGGATTAATAATTAAAATTGGCGGAGCCGACGGGATTCGAACCCGCGATCTCATGCGTGACAGGCATGTGTGTTAAACCAGGCTACACCACGGCTCCCGCATAGGTGATATTAAACCAGAAGTTCACAAGAATGACTACCACTTCTGAAAGTTTTCAAATGGTGGGCGAAACAGGATTTGAACCTGCGACCTCCTGTGTGTAAGACAGGCGCTCTTGCCGCTGAGCTATCCGCCCGGTACCCCCAAGGGAATTCGAATCCCTGTCGCGGCCTTGAAAGGGCCGTGTCCTGGGCCTCTAGACGATGGGGGCGTGGTGAGCCGCGAAGGATTCGAACCTTCGACCCTCGGATTAAAAGTCCGATGCTCTGCCAACTGAGCTAGCGGCCCACTGCAAACTTTTTTATCATATCAGTTAAAAAGCCAGGCTGTAAAGTTTATAAAAATACAAATAGCTAGTCAATTGATAATTTCGCCTACAGGCTGCAGGGGAAAGGTCATTCTCCCTTTTGAAAATTCTATCCCGTCTACCCTATCAACCTATCAAGCAGGATCTTCATGTAGGCTGCTGCGTATAGCTCGCCGACCGCCAGAGCCATGGAAACCAGGACCGGGACAATCATCTGCTTTACTCCTCTTGCCTTCATGTTCCACCACGGCAGCAGGGTCACAACAAGCAAGCTTATGGTCACGAAGGAGAAATATACCGAAAAAGCCACCAGCGCTGGAAGGAAGAATCTGAAGAACGAAACATTCAGGTTCAATATCAAAAACAACACCGCTGGCAAGAGATAATATCCTGTATTCTTCCATGCCCCTCTTAATATGCGCTCATCAGTTGAGGTTTCCCATACTTGAAAATTCAGGATCGGAAAAATAAAAATGGGAAGAGAAATGCCCGTGACCAAACCTGTAATTAAGCGGATGTAATTGTTCGTTTCGTGAATGCCCAGATAGGATGTAAATCCATCTATCGCCATTATTACTACAAAAATTATCGCAACCAGCGATACCCATAACCCTGGGAGACCGTTCTGCTTCTTCCTGTGGGTAGTCCAGAGATAAACAAACGCAAAAAGGAAGCCCATGTATATGCCCGTATCCCTCGCGCAGACAGGCAGGTAAACTCCGCCATAAGAAAGAGTCCTTAGCTTTATCTGATGGCATACTGCAAATCCGATTGAGTTAAATAAATTATTAAAATTCAAACTACCTTCATGAAGCTATCAGTTCAACTGAGTTAATGATTTCATTCGCTATCCATATCTTAACAGATAATAGATAAATTCAAAAAAGGTCCTTTCAGCAGGTGCAATAAAGTCCTCGCCAATGATTTGACCGACAGTTGGAAGAAAATACCTGTTCTTAATGTTAACTGGATCGATCCCTCGAACCTCTCTTTCTATGATATCCATGGATTCATCCGAATAACAGGCACCAAGATGGCCGCCCAAAACTGCATAATTTGTGGCACCATCTATCACAGCACTGGGGTACACGATCACCGGATCTATTACTCCTGATATTGAGACCGTATCAACATCTATCTCAGAGACATCAAGTCCACCTCGCCTGTTCAAATCACTGTTTTCCGACATCTGCAAAATGGATGGGTCAAAGGGCCCGAAGTCAAGCCACTTCCCCTTTGTCAGGTTTGAAGTTGCCTCGAAGAATGCCTTGAACAGTATTTCACCGCGCGGCCCGAGTTCATGATATTTCTGTGCATACGTGGCACCTACCGCCCCGTGATTAGGAGAAGCATATTTATGCACTACTACGCTTTCTTAGTAATATCAAATTCGATTTAATCAAATAATACTATATCCCTTCTCTTTTACTGAACCTACTTTTTGAAATTTACCAACATTCATAAGGCTGATCTCAATATCAGTCAGTAATTCATCTATTGCTATTGACATACCATAAACTATGGTATATTTTATTTTTATTAAAGTTGAAAACAAAAAGAGTGGGAAATAAATGGCGAGGATAATGAAGGCCGTATAGCAACCTGGCGCGATGGTCAGGCAGGTCTGCATCAGGCCCCGGAGGAAGACAAACGCCAGTGATCCGCACCCGAAAGGGGAAATAAATTTTTAAACAGATAGGAGCAGTGGTTTTAATGGGAAAATACGAAATTTTACATGTGTCCCTACCAGAAGAAATTACTTTGGCAGGGCTTGATGAAAAAGCTAAGGAATTGGGTCTCGGAAATAGATCGCAATTTATCTTAGAAGCAGCGAGGCTTCTTATAGGTTTTGACGTTGTATTTTGGCTGAGGATGGTTAAATTTTCAAAAAGCCTGCACATCCCGGTTTGGATGGTTATACAAAATTTTATCATCAAAAGGTTGGCAAGGGATGCGGCGGAAATAGTGGTACACGATCCTAAAACTATGTTCATGGACGAGTTCACTTTTCTAAAAAAAGAAAATGGGGATGTCAGAACCCTCACAGGCGAGGAGCTCTTCAATTTCTTTAAAGAAAAATATGTGAAGGAAATGATGGATGAGAAGATTCGATTTCTTTTGGAAAAGGAAAGAGTTTTTAAACTAACCGATGAAGAAAAGAAGTTTATGATTGAAAATCAAGTTGGAGACGCTTACGGAGAATCCGATGAATATAAAGAGCGTCTTCAGAAAAAATCTATATTTGAACAGCTTGAAAAGGAAGACGATATAGAAGACGATGTCGCGGAATGGACACCAGATGTCGATCCTGATAAAAAATAAAAGAGCCCGGCCGATACCGGGCTTTTTGCTAATTTAAGGAGTATTAGCTATGAATATCTTACCACAAAAACAATCAATACCCAAGTTAGAGCCTTCTGAGACGTCACAGAATGGCTCAGAAATAAATCTACTTTCATTAGCCAGGATTTTATATGGATGGAGTAAAAGGATCGGTGCAATTAAATGAAATACGATACAGTAAAAATTCAATCACATATAGGATACGCCGGTTATAGACAATTTTATTTCGATCTAAATGGCATAAGGTTCTGGTTTAACGAAGGCTATAAAAGGACAACCATGTGGAGAAGTAATGATGGTGAAGTCGTTACCGGTTATGTCTATCCCCTTTATAGCTATATAAAATCAGGAAGTCTTCTTCATTTGAAAGGACTGGGCAAATAAAGTGAAACTATTTTCAAAAAAAAGCAAACAAGATAAAGATAAATTACCAAATGGATTTACCCCGGTCCCGAATGATCTAATTGAAGCGTTGGCTAAAATTCCATGGCTATCGAGTTATGAATATAGGGTACTTCTGGTTATCATTAGAAAAACTTATGGATTTAATAAGAATGAAGATTGGATTTCAATATCCCAAATATCGAAATATACGAAGATATACATGTCTCATGTATGCAGAACAGTTAAAAAACTAATGAATAAAAACATGATCCTAAGAAATAGGAAGTTAACCAGCATTCAAAAAGACTGCAAACAATGGAATTCAGCAAAAATAGATAATTTACCCCAAAAGGCAATGTTACCTAAACAGGTAACCACTCATTTAAATGTTACCCAAATAGGTAACTTAAGCACAAATGAAAAGTTACCTAAACAGGTAACATCAGATTTAGGTGTTACCCAAATAGGTAACAATGTTACCCAAACAGGTAATAAAGTATTACCCAAACAGGTAGATACAAAAGAAAGTATTAAAGAAATTGATATAAAAGAAAGTAAAACATTATGTCTGAAATTTCTTTCAGACTCTATGCCAATGCTATTAGCAGAGAATCTAAAAAAACTAATTTTAGAAAATAAACCAGATTATATTTTTAAAGGAGAATATTTTTTAGAGAGATGGGCTTATGAGTTTGAAAAGATGATCAGGATAGATAAGCGAGACCCAGACCGGATAAAAGAAGTCATGGAATGGGCTTTAAGTAATTCATTCTGGTATAAGAACATTCTATCGGCAGCGAAATTGAGAGAGAAGTTTGATCGATTAGAACTCGATATGCAGCAAAAACCTAAAGTAGAAAGAATAGATGAGAGTATCCAGATCGGGAAATACGATCGGTTAATAGTTCATGCAGAGAAGGAGGGATAAATGCAAACCTTAAATTTAGATCACATAGAGATTCACGCTGGTATTAAAGAAGCAATTAAATTAGCAAAAAAATTCGTATCAGGATTTCCAAAAGAAAGGGGATTGTACTTATTCGGCAATCCTGGCGTTGGTAAAACTCTTTTAGCAAAAGCAATAGCAGAATCACTTAACACAAATATTGTGAGTATGCCGGACCTTATAGATTCCTTGCATGAAGAAATCGACATTAGTAAAAGACTTAGAGCAGATGCTCAGAGATGTTATGAGAGTTGCCATGGTGCTTGTGGAACCAGCTTATATGGAGCTGAAGGCAATGATGTTTGCGAAGTTTGCATGGGCAACTATAGCGGGATAGTCGATGATTTCAAGTTAAGAGACCTTTTAATCTTAGATGACATCGGAACTGAGAAGGTTAGCGAATGGATAATGGAGAGGCTGTATCTTATAATTGGTTTTAGGTGTGATAATGACCTTCCGTTAGTTTTAACAAGCAACTTACACCCAGATAAACTTGCACAACATTTTCAACATGATCGTTTAGTGTCAAGGATTTTCGGCATGAGCATACCAGTTGAGATGGCAGGAGAAGATTATCGTATCAAAGGAATCGAAACTAATAATGTAAGAAAACTAACAGCGGTAAAGGTTTAGTAAGGATAACAGAGATTAAAGAATGGCGAGAACCCAAACCGGGGATAATGAAAGGAGATTAACTATGTATGCTTCAATAGATATTGATGAAGAACAAGGAATGTTTATAGGTGTGGATGAGAAGGTAAACGAAGAAACACCGCCATCAGTAGAAATAAGTTTATTTTCAACGTATCAAAAAGTAGATGATGACTTAATAAAGATTAAATGCGAAACCTGGGAAGATGCCTTGAAGTTCGGAAAAGAATTGATGACTGCAATTGAGATCGCTTATGAGAATTCATCATTAAAATCAGTTGAAAAAGAAGATAAAGAGTTAGAAGAAAAAATAGAAGAACAACCTGAAGTAAAACCTACATTAGGGCTGATCAAACCAGATAAAAGAGATAGCTAATGTCACCATATAAGCCAATGAAACCCTGTGGATATCCAGGATGTAGGAATTTAACTGATGGTAGAAGATATTGCATAGAACATAAGAAGCAACAGCAAGGATACGGAGCAAACCATAGAAAACTAAGATTACTTTACTTATCAGAACATCCTATCTGTGAGAATTGTCAAAAGACATATGCTAATGAACTACATCATGTAGATGGGAATAATAAGAATTTAGATGAGGATAATTTAGAAGCACTTTGTAAGAGCTGTCATTCAAAAAGAACAGTAGAAGAAGGAAGCTGGGGATAGGTAGGTCAAATCGCTATAACCTTACCCACAGATGAGCGCGCCAGTCATCTTCGATAAATTACGAATTAAATAAAAAAGGTCACTAATTTCAAAACAGGAGTTATCTATGGCTATAAGAGGACGTAAACCTAAACCAATAAAATTAAAGTTAGTTGAAGGAATCAAAAAAAGACCGATTAAGCGAAAAGAAGTCAAACCTAAACCCATAGCCCCAACTTGCCCCGAATGGCTGAATGAAGAAGCAAAAAAGGAATGGTCAAGGGTATCGCCCATTCTGGAATCTTTGGGGTTGCTAACTATACTCGATAGAGCAGCGCTTGAGGCCTATTGTGTCTGCTATAGTCGGATATTGGAAGCTGAGCAAAAAATAAAAGAAATAGGGTTAATTGTTAAAGATCGGCGTGGCTCTGTTAAGAAAAATCCATACGTTACAATTGCATCCAGCTATTCAAAATTGATGATATCACTTTGTGGAGAATTTGGAATGACCCCATCAAGTCGGGGAAGGATGCAGTTACCGATCGGACCTGATGATGATAATGATATGGAGAGGCTATTGGATCAGTAAAGGAGACTTTATGAATGAATTACCACTAAGCCTACAAAGCAAACTTAAAGAATTTAAGAAGAAGCGAAAATTGAATAATAGGCAACTCGCGGTTTTATTTCAGGTTGATGTTAGGTTAATAAGAGCTCTAACATCAAACTATGAATGGAGTACCCATATTTATAGTGAATACCCACGTGGGGACCTAGAGAAGATCACAGCCAAATTTAAACTACCCTTTGATTATTTTAGGGAATTTTTAACATGGCTTGCATGGAACGATCCCGAATTTGAACGTCGTGTACATCAAATATATTTAGAACATATTGAAAAGATAAAAAAGAAGGAAAAATTTAAGATCGTCGGGTCATAGAATGCTCTACGAGACGATAAAAGGAATAAGTTGATATCTTTACTAAGGTATTGACAGCGAACATACGTTTGATATACTAAATACAGTGGCGCTGTCGATGGTGCCAGAATAACGCAGGTGCGCTAATCGGATTATTGACAGCAGTGTATAGCAAAAAAGCCATCCAGGTGGACGCTTATAGCAGCACAATCCCATCACAGGGAACGTGGTGCTTTTTGTTTTTTAAGAAGCAAAAATGCATCCCGAACATTGAAAACAAAAAAAAGGAGCACAAATTGGATAAAAAAGAAAAAACATATCTTCCTATGAGCATAGAAGCATTGACCAGAGATGCGAATGAGATACTGGATCGAGCAACGACTGAAAACCGAGACTTAACGAAAGATGAAGATGCTCGATATTCTGAACTGCTGAAAATGATAAAGCATATAAAAAGTGGAGAGCGTCACGTCTATCTCGAACCAGATAATCAGAGACATGATAGTGAGCTTCAGGATGGAGAGGTTAGAGCTCTTTTACCTGAACAACGGATGGCGGATCTCTTACCTGAGCAAAAAGAGCGACCCTCTTTAAGAAAAATGATTCGTGGGCTAGTGCTCGGAGATTGGAAAGACGCAGAAGTTGAACGCCGAGCTATGTCGGAAGGAACGGGAGCGCTTGGCGGATGGTTATTGAGTCCTGCCATTTCCGCAAACATCATAGACATGACCAGAAATAAATCGGTATGTATCGCAGGAGGCGCAAAAACGATCCCGATGGAAACCAGTGAAATGGTGGTGGTAAAGATAACATCAGACCCCACAGCTTATTGGCGTAAAGAGAGCTTAAAAATTACTGAAAGTGAGGCAGGTTTTGCTCCTATAAATCTGAAGGCTCAGGTTTTAGGGTGCTTAGTTCGAGTCACATTGGAACTTCTTGAAGATGCCAAAGATTTCAGTAATACAATTGAAAATGCGATCTCGCAGGCATTAGCCCTTGAGCTGGACAGAGTCGGTCTTCTGGGAACTGGCGTTGACGAACCATTAGGTATTTTCAACATGTCAGGTGTGCAGGAGAACAGCCTGGGAACTAATGGCGCAGCCTTAACAAGTTATGACGAGTTTTCAGAGAGCTGTGAGCTCGTCGCGAACGAGAATGGACAGGCAAGCGCAGTAATCATGGCTCCTCGAACATTCTATGTCCTGGACAGGCTTAAAGAGGCTACCACGAACGCTCCTCTTAAGGCTCCCAAATCTTACGAGGATTTGGCCAAATTTGTCACTAATCAGATACCAATAAACCAAGTCAAAGGATCGGCTACGAACGCAAGTTGCGCGATTATCGGGGATTTTCACAATGCGCTTGCATTTGGGATAAGAAATCAGGTCGTACTTGAGGCCTCGCGTGCAGGTGGCGAAGGGGTCGATGTATTCAGCTCAATGGAAGTCTTGATACGCGGATATCTTAGGGCTGATGTGGCGATTTTGCGAGCACCTCACTTTGTAAAAATGACAGGGATCATCCCAGCATAAGGAGCTAAAAGAAAATGAATAAATTATATGAAGGCTTAAAAATAGACATCGGCCTGGTATCTCAAGCGCTTAATAATACCAACGTAACAGGCAAGTATCACAGCATGGCTTATTACAGAAAAGGAATTGCGATCCTGTCCGGTGGTGTTATGGCAGCGACAAAGACAACGAAACTTGAAATATTTGAAGCCAAGGATGCAGATGGAACCTCAGGAGCGCTGATCACTGGCGCTGCAGCTACCATTACAGCTAATACGAATGTTACAGAGCTTACAATAACCTTGGCTACAGTATTAGCAGCTGAGACCATTGTTATAAATGGCCTGACTTTCACAGCGCACGGTACGGTCACAACCTATGCAAATCGCGAGTTTAAAATAGATGGTACCGATATAGCAGATGCAGCGGAGCTTGTGAAATGCATTAACATAGCTACTGCAGGGGTTTATGGAGTAACGGGGATTACAGCAACATCAAACGCAGCGGTAATCACCCTGTTAGCAACCGATCCTGGTGAGAAGAAACTAACGGTGGCAAGCACAGACGCGACATTTACTATAGCTACGACAAAAGCACAGGCCTATGTAGAGTTCGACGACTATGATCTAAGCGCCGGATTTACGCACATAGCGTGCAAGGTAACTACTACCGCGAATAGCAACGTGGCAGTAATTCTTCTGAGAGACTCAATAGGATTGATCACTCAGCAGGTGGGAGCATCAGCGCTAATCTGATTCTTTCATATTCTCCTTCCTTGGAGGGGGACCGGGCAACTGGTCCCTCTTTTATTTACAAGGCTTTTAGTGTCCTGATCTTTTATATTTTGAGCTTGATTTTTATATGAGCTTATTTTTAGGCTACCCAACCCTACTGGTATTCATTAACTCTCTTAGCTTGGCCTATCCTGTGGCGAGATAGTATAAAAACAATGTTGTATCAGAGATCACACTTTAGTAGTAATATAATGTAAATATCCAATTCCTATGAGCGATAACAAGCTAAGCGAAATACTGATAAAAAACTTGAAGAAGAAATAAAAGAAATGGTAAATGGATCAATTACTATTCATATCTCAGAAAATAAACCTGTTAAAATTGAAGTGAAGAAAACAAAGAAAATTTAACATCCAGAACATAAAAAATAAATGTACTCAATATTCTTAGATGAATCGGGTTGTAATAATTTAATAAAAGTTGACCCAAAATACCCAATTTTTGTATTAGCAGGATGCATCATAGAGGAAAATTATTATAATCAAAAATTTATTAAAAAAGTTGATAATTTAAAAATAAAATATTTTGGCACAAAAGAAATAATCTTAAGATCATATGATATAAGAAAACAAAAGAATCAATTTTCAATATTGGTCGATAAGCATATTAGGGATTTTTTCTATTTAGACATTAACAAATTAATAACAGATCTTAATATGGTTATATTATCAGCCGTAATAGACATTAAAGAATTAAAAAGACAATATCTTTATCCTACTGATCCCTACGAACTTTGCTTGACATTTTTAATGGAAAGATTTTGTATTTTTTTAGGTAGAAGAAGGACAAAGGGCAGCATAAAAGCAGAGTCCAGAGAAAATCATAATGACAATATTTTAAATAAATATTATATAGATTTCAGGCTCTGTGGAAATAATAATTTCAGCGCTTTAGAGGTTCAGAGTAAATTTATCAATAATGAAATAATATTTCATAAAAAAAATGAAAATATTAATGGTTTACAAATTGCTGATCTAATAGCCTATCCTATAGGAACTCATGTTTTGAAACCAGATAATATTAACCCTGCCTTTGATATTGTTGAAAAAAAATTAGCAGTAAATCCAAAAACAGGAAAATATATTGGTTATGGTCTGAAGATTTTTCCATAAAAATTAGGGTCCAGGAAAGCCCTAGGCCCTAATTTCTGATAAGAATATAGTTTAATATATATGGTATGTCAAGGGTTTTAATATGCCAACTTGTGTAATCTACTATCGAGTATCAACTAAAGGACAGGAAGATAAAATTAGCCTGCCAGCCCAAAAGAGAGCATTGAATGAGCTTGCCATTAAAAACGATTGGCAAGTTTTAAAAGAGTACACGGAAATTGCATCAGGGAAAAATATAAAAGATAGGCCGATCATTCAAGAGTTACTCGATGATATTATTGATTTAAAGATAGATCCCGATTATGTCTTAGTTTATGAACAGGATCGACTCTCTAGGGGTAATGAGTTTTGGCAAATCAAGATGTTATTCCAGGATCGCAATATAAAGATCGCTACGATAGATAAGATCATTGATTTAAGCGATGACAAAGAGGATCTCATTTCCGATATCTACGGTGTGTTCGCTAAGTTTGAACGTAGAATGATTGTTAGTAGAATCAAGTTCGCAATGAAAGATATAGCAATACAGGGAAGGACAGTAAACCCATCCTTTGGTTATAGATTAAAAAATAAACAACTTATCATCGAGCCATCAGAAGCCAGTATTGTAAATAAGATTTTTGATATATATATCGCCACTCATTCACCTTTTAGGGTTTATGAATATTTAAAAAGTAAAGGTATAAAAACAGTTAAGGGTTACGATTTTTGTCATTCTACGATATTGCGAATGATTGAAAATAAAGCATATATCGGAATGGTAAATTATCATAACGATTGGCTACCGGGCAATCATCAACCGATTATTGATAAAAATAAATTTGAATTTGCAAATCGCTTGCGGGAAGCCAATTTTTCAGGGGTAAGAGGGTATAACGTGTTTCTTAAAAATCTAATTTTCTGCGCTCATTGCGGACGTAAGATGTCAACTAATACAGGCTCTAAAGATTATATAATTTATCGGTGTGATAAGAGATCAAACTGGAGAGGTGATCTCTGTGTCGGTGTCATAATTGATAAGAATAGAGTAGATGAATATGTGTGGGATTTAATAATTAAGAGAATAAAAGAAGTCCAGCCCGGGCTTTCTGAAATGAAAATAGAAAGCAAAATAGTTGATAATTCAGAGCATATAAGAAAACTAAAAAAGAGGCTTAGAATTATTGAAACAGATTACTACGTCGAGGGGAAAATTGATAAGAGCAGATTTAAGGAAATTAGAGATGATCTCTTAATGAGGATTGCGGAATTGGAAGATCACAAAGAAGAAGAAATAACTGATTATAGTTATTTAGCAGATATTGATATAGGTTTAATCAAGGATACCGCAACCATTGAAGAAAAAAGAGCCTTAGCCTGTTTGCTATTAAATAAAGTGATCGTAAGTAAAAGCGGTAAGAGAAGATTTGATCCAAACAGGCTAACAGTTGAGTTCAAACTATAGTGTGTGGCCATGCGCTTTCATTAGGAGAGGCAATCGAAAAAAATATATCCAGCTCCTTTTCCGCGAATTCAGTGTGATTTACTATATACTGCCTGACCACCTGGCCTCCCTGGCTATGCGCTATGATTATGAATTTTTCATCCTCCTGCATTCCAGTCTGCTGCCTTATGTCCTCAAGATAGTTTTTTAAATCGTCCGCTGACTCATTCAAATCTTTTGTCGTATCACTGGACTTGAATTCAGCATTTGGGTAGTCATATGAGAATAGAAAGACCTGATCATCTTCCAGCTCAAACTGTTCTACCATCTCATCCTTTAGCTTAATTATCGAACTCTTGTCAGAATTTGACCCAAGCCCGGACACAAACACGATTTTCTTGTCATCAAAATAGCTTGCCCTCTCCTCCTTGCTTTCAGTCGAAAACATATCCCCATCCCAGTACCAGTGATATGCTTTAGTTAGCTTTGGATATTCTTCCCTCAGATAATTAATAAAGGCGTTTTTGTCAGATATCTCTGAATCCGCAAAGCCATAAGCCGGGAGGCTATATGAGTGTTGGGATAACTGTCCTTGCAAAATATCCTCACCGGCATCAAGCTCTTCAGTGAGATTGATCAAGCCGGTTATATCCTTGATATCAAGCAGGAAAAGGAGTTTCGGATCTAGATAGTGGCCATTATATATAGCTCCGAAATGAAGGTGATTAATTTCACTGGAGGGATCTTTGCTCTCACCGAGAATCCCCAGCGTCTGGCCCTTTGATACATGCTGGCCAACAACTACAAATACCCTCGCAAAATTCAGGTAAGTCGTTCTGATGCCGCTTTCGTGCGTCACTGCGACCGTTATCTCACCCGCCGGAGTCCATCCGACAAAGCTGACCACTCCAGCACCTGAGGATTTTATCGAGGCACCCTCCTCTGCTTCTATATCCAGACCCCAGTGAAAATGAGATTCATCAGCGTCGAGCCTGTACTTTTGCATGTAATCGGTGACCATATCTCCTTCCACTGGTAATTCAAAGGAGGTATCCTCAACTATAGGGACCTGATTTGAGGCAGGATATAATAAAAGAATAAAAGCCAAAGACAGGAGTTTTACCCTCAATAAAATCAATTATATATTAGCATAAATATATATTTATACAATATATAAAGATTCTTGATTCGCTTTTTGCTAAAATGGATGACTTGATGAGAGATTTCAGCTTTATTGACCTGAACATAATGGAATACGATGAAGTACTGACCCTTCAGAAAAGCCTCGTGCAGAAAAAGACCAATGGGGATCCTACTGACTACATAATCTTTGTTGAGCACTTCCCCGTAATAACGCTTGGCAATAAGAGCAGCGATCTTAACATGCTGGCAGACCGGGGTGAGCTGGCAAAAAATGGAGTAAGCATATCTCGGACCGATAGAGGTGGTGACATAACATATCACGGACCTGGACAGCTCGTCTGCTACCCGATAATCAACTTAAAAAATTTTCGAACTGATGTAAGGTGGTATATAAGTAAGCTGGAGGAGATAATAATAAATATTTGTCTGAAGTTCGGTATTCAAGCAACCACTAAACCAAACCTGCGCGGTGTATGGGTAGGAAAAGAAAAGATAGCTTCAATCGGGGTCAGGATCACAAAGTGGATCACCTACCACGGCTTCGCGCTTAACGCGAACACAAACCTCAGTCACTTCGACCTTATAATCCCATGCGGTTTAAGTGGTGTTAAGATGACCTCCATTCAAGAGATAACCGGTAACATTGTAGACATACAGGCATTAAAGGAAATTACAAAAGAATCGTTCAGCCTTCTGCAAGTAAAAATTCAGCGCTAATAGTGACCACTTAAAAAGAAACGGCCGCTACTACCTATCTCTCGTCAAAACATCAAGTATCTCTTTAGCGACCTTATATGGCTCAGTGATCAATCTCTTGGGCACAAAAGGCAAAAGCAATGCGACGGCTTTTTTCATCGCATCGGTCATCTGATGCGGAGCTGAGAATACCCTATCAATGAAATTTTCTGAGAATACCTCCTCAAGCCACTTTCGGTTAATGTCAACTTTATAACCACATTTCATGCACCTGACCGATTGAATCAAATCCTTGTAGTAAGTGACTTCATGCCCGGTTTCTTCGCCGCACTGCAGACACAGAAGTATGGTCTTATATTCATCGACCACCTAAAGCACCACCCTTTTTGGATTATGTATTGAAATTCCGTCCACATCCATGAACGCCTCCATAACAGTCTCGCTCAAGCTCGGATGGATGTGAATAACCTCCGAAACCGAATCTACCACTAAATCAGATGCCTTGGCGACAACTGCCTCGTGCAGAATGGCTGAGGCATGCGCTCCAAATATATGTACTCCAAGTATTTCACCATATTTCACATCTGAAATGACCTTCACAAACCCTTCTCTCTCTCCTTCGCCAAGCGCTTTGCCGTTTGCGGAGAAAGGGAATTTCCCCACCTTATAATCATATCCCATCTCCTTGCATTTTTGTTCAGAAAATCCCACGCTTGCTATCTCGGGGTCGGTGTAAATACATGAGGGGGCATTTGAATAATTAATTGATTTCGATTCGCCAAACACATTTTCAACCGCAACTATGCCTTCATGAGAGGCGACATGTGCAAGCATCATCCCACCAATGACGTCTCCGATGGCGTAAACATTCGGCCTTGATGTCTTAAGTCTTTCATCTACCTTAATATATCCCCTCTCTAACTCCAGACCGATTTCCTCAGCGCCGATTCCCTGTGTATTTGGCTCCCTGCCGACGGCAACCAGGACTATATCGGCCTTTAATTTCTGTTTTTCACCTTCTAATTCAATTTCAACCTCGGCCGCTGATCCCACAGTCTCCGCACTCAACACTTTCGTGGAAGTTTTAATATCGATCCCCCTCCTCTTCATGCTTTTTAAAAGCGCATCGGAAATCTCCAAATCCTCAGTTGGGGCTATCTGCGGGAGCATCTCAATCAGAGTCACATTGGCACCAAATACACTGTAAATTGTTGCAAACTCCAGGCCTACAGCCGACCCACCAACCACAATCACGGAACCGGGGATGTTTTTCATATCAAGCGCTTCGTCGCTTGTGATTACAACGTTCTTATCATATGTAAATGCAGACGGTACAAGAGCTTCAGATCCGGTGGCGATGAGGATATAATCGCCTTCTATTATCTGATTGGTCCCATCTACTTCCACTTCGACCTTATTATTAGATATCAGCTTACCAAAACCTTTATACATATCCACATCATTGCTCTTAAGCAGAAATTCAACTCCTTTACGCAGGGTAGATACAATCTTTTCCTTTCTCTCCATAAGTTTAATAATATCGATCGAATAGGAACCAACTTTAATTCCGAATTCTTGCGACCTCTTGATAAGATCGAGGAGGTGAGAGGATGAGAGTATTGTCTTCGTCGGGATACACCCGCGGTTTAAACAAACCCCGCCAAATTTATCCTTTTCGATTATTGCGACTTTCTTACCAAGTTGTGCTGCTCTGATGGCTGCCACATAGCCGCCCGGGCCTCCACCAAGTACTATAAGCTCATATCTGTCCATCGCAAACTCCCTTCACAAATGAACCGTAACAAAAAATAATCTTCATGGTAAGAAGCTGCTATATTTTGGAATATAGCTTATCCTGCTTACGTCGGAAATCAAGCAGCAATGTCTCCTTCAGGTCAACCATGTCGTATGTTATGAACTCATCTCTTTTAATGTTCTTCCTGGCTCTGGCCTCAAAAGCAAGGCCCAGAGGTAAAAGATTTTCCCTTCTGCATATATCATATTCATCGATTGAGCCGTAAACTGTATATCCTCCTATTCCGTCCAGCATCTCACCAGCCCTAATATCCCGTTTGGCAGCAGTGATTGACTCGCTGTAAGGCTTTCCCTTTGCCACAAGGATCGGTTCCCTGTATATCGCAGCGTAGGCAATTGAAGTAGGAGTTTCAATATTTGCCAGGTGATATGGTCTGTAAATAGTGAAGACGGGACCTTCGCCTAATTTTAAATATTTCAGGTCCTCCGTTACAATTTCTTCCTCATGGCGTACCACCATAAAAACACCAGGAGCTACATTACCGATGACAAAGTCGACAACTCCTTCTCTTTTCAAAATACCGCCATTTTCCTTGAGCCTGAAAACAGTCGACAGGTCCTTTACATCGACCCTGGGGGCATGCATGCCTCTTATATCAGGAACAAGTCCGGTGGCATTCGATAGTACTGTCATTTCAACCATCGACTTTGATCCATCAATGAACGAACAAATAAGTCTTGGGTTAATGACCTGTTTTTTCGCGAATTCAGCAACCGAATCCGGTGTTGCTGTTCTGTCAAGGACATTATTTTTCCCCTTCCCAGCAGCAATTACCTCAAATCCAAGAAGGTCAATGAAATTGTAAATTTCCATGATTGCCCCGGGTTCATCACCGGAAGTAACCGTGTAGAGTACACCATAATCGGCAGCTAACTTTTTGAGCCAGGGACCAATAGTCGCATCCGCCTCGATGTTCAGCATTACCAGATCTTTACCGCATTTAAAAGTTTCAAGAGAGATCTCCGCGCCTGCCTCCGGATCTCCTGTTGCATCCACGATCATGTCGATTCCTTTGAATTCACAGGCATTCCTGTAATCTGTAGAGATATACTTCTTCTCATTTAAATCTATACTACCAGCACCTTCATCAACATTGACTATGTGCTGTTTACTCACACCAGAGGCAATAAGAGCATCTGCAGCTCTATCAATCATTAAATCAACAACAAAACGAAGGTTCATCGCGGGAATCTTCGATAACACAACCGCAAGCCCGGTACCCATCCGCCCTGCGCCGATCAATCCAATATTTATTTCTCTACCTTGATCTTCCCATTTTTTAAGTATCCTTTTCAGCGAAAACAAAGTTCCTCCATAAGCTTCTCAGATATATTTCGGTTTTATACATAGGATTTCTTCAAAAAGTTGAGGATATCAAAAAAATCATGAAACTCAAAATAAGGTAAATTTCTTTTCTTGCAGAATTCCAGAAGGTCATTCTTCGCGAAAACAACATCTGCTTTCATTGCTGCACAAAAATCCGAATTTCCGTCTCCCGCATAAACAACATAATCCCCTTCGTCCACAAGCATTTCCATGGTCTTGTCCTTACAATGACCACAAAAATCACATTCACTGCTTCTGAAAGGATGTTTTATCTCCAAACACCCGCTCTTCGAGGTTATCTCATTGCAATAAACCGGCAGTTCTGATAATCCATTTCTGGTTAGCAAATCATTAATATAAACATCAAACCCATCGCTGAAAACGATGAGCTCGATATCATTTTCTCTACAATAATCCCTTAATTCCTGAATTCCTTTTTCAAGAAAAACATCCTTCGCAGTTTCTCTAATCAGTTCATCCGTCAGCTTCTGGCTTTCAGCCATTTTCTTGTGAGCAAAAACAGCACCAATTTTCATGCTCTCCCAATCAGATACGATCTCCTCTCCCCTTTCCCCCAAAATTTTCACCATCAATTTATCCATCAAGTCAACAGTGGACAGCGTATTGTCAAAATCTGTGATTATCTTTATTTTCTTTTTCATAAGTTATTTCACATCATTCCTCAGGAAAAACTCCAAAGATTATATCCCAATTGTTCAAATATAAAGCATTTTGTTTGTATTAATTCTATTAACATATTTTCCGGGCAAATTAAATATACTCGGGTTCGTTAATTGGTGTAAAATTCCAAAAGAGGTGAGCGGCAAAAATATGTCAATTAAACTTGTAGCCATCGATCTGGATGGTACTCTTTTAGATTATTTTTTAAAAATCAGCAAAGAAAACATTGCTGCCCTGAAAAAGGTCAAATCAAGGGGCATTGAGGTAGTAATCGCGACAGGAAGGGACTTTGCTGATGTCCTTGCGCTTACAGAAGAAATAGAACTGTCCTCTCCTATAATCCTGCAGAACGGCGCGCTCATCAGGCACTCGCAGACGGGCGAGATATGGTTTAAGGAGCCGCTTGGGAAAGATCTGGCAATTAATACCATAAAGATCGCGAGGTCGTTTCCGACAGCGAACTTCATCCACACAGAGGATGATATAACTACGGACGAAGACAGGGAAAAGCTCTTCAATTTCATTGCAGATCTGTATATTGAGATTACGGAAGGTCAGGTTGATCCAGAAAACGCAAAAGAGATTTCGCTCAAATGGGTGAGCAGATATACCTTTGTTGAGGATATCATCGAGCACTGTGATGAGAATGTTTTAAAGGTTACATTACTCGGCAGGTCCGCGACCCTGCAAGAATTTTTTACAAAAGCCCAGAAGGAGATGGGGGATAAAGTATATTTGACCAACTCATTTCCCATACTCATTGAGACCTTGAGCACGAAGGCGTCAAAAGGTAAAGCATTGAAATACCTGTCAGAGAGAATGGGGGTCCAGAGAGATGAAATTCTTGCCATAGGTGACGGACCGAACGATAAGGATATGCTTGAATTTGCTGGTACTTCAATTGCAATGGCAAACTGCAGGGAGGAGCTAAGAAAGATAGCGGATTACATAACTTTAAGTTGTGAGGATAACGGTGTCGCAAAAGCGCTGGAAAAATTTGTCCTGTAAGGGCCGAGTAGATATCTAAATTTTACTTATCGCTTCCTCAGCGACTTTTCTTAAATCCCTCGTTGATTGGACAATATTACTGGAATGAAATATTGAGTTTCCGGCAATCAAATAATCGGCCCCAGCTCTGGCAGCTATACCGACCGTATTCAGGTTTATTCCACCATCACAGCCGATATAGATTTTGATGCCCACACTATTTAAATATTCCCTTATATCGGTTATCTTCGGAAGTATCTCGAACATGAATTCCTGCCCACCAAAGCCTGGCTCCACGGTCATCAAAAGAATAAGCGCCAGTTCCCTGACATACGGTTTTATGACCCCAAATGGTTGGTCCGGCCCCAGACAAAGACCAGGAGAAGAACCAAGATCCCTGATCCTTTTTAATGTCTTTGAAACATCCGGGCAAACTTCAGGATGAACCACTATGAAATCGCTGCCTGCATTTGCGAATATCGCAAGAAATTTGTCCGGATTATCTATCATCAGATGTGAAGATATCATTAAATTTGAGCACTTTTTCACAGCAGCAACAAAATCGGCACTGAATGCGAAATTATCAACATAGTGTCCATCCATTACGTCAATATGCAACGCATCAGCGCCACCCATTTCAACCTTAACAATATCATCGGCTAAAAAGGCAAGGTTAGCAGATAAAAGAGAGGGCACAATTAGTATTCCCAAGACTTCTCCTTGTTATGTAAGATGGTTATCCCGTTAAGTTTCACGATAATATTTACTGTATAATTAAACATTATGCGAGATTTAATTCTAAAACAAAATATAAAAGATTCATCCCCAATTTACTTATTGGGGATTTTTATTTTACGATAAAGGAGCCAATATGCCAGTAGATCCACAAGAAAGTCTTAATCTAATGGAGAGAGAGATTTTAAACTGCGAAAAATGCAAGGATCTGTACATGTGCAGGAAGACTTCTGTTCCGGGCATGGGGGCAGGCCGTGCAAGGGTCATCTTTCTGGGATACATCCCGGATATAGATGATTCAGAGGAACAGGGCAAACCTTTCAGTGGAAAGAGGGTTTCAGACTTTCTTAATTTCTTACTGGATGAAATCCAGCTAAATCCACAAGAAGAAGCATACTTTACATATGTATTAAAGTGCGTGCCAAAAAAGTGTGAGCACAAGGACAGGAGTAAACAAAAAAGTTCAAAAATTAGACTTCTCAGAAGGGATAATAGCTGCGAGCTGACTTTGCAGCCATGTACCGGGCAGATGACTGGCCCATCCGAACATGAACTATCCAGCTGCCTTGAATATCTTTCCAAAGAGATATCCATTATTACTCCGCACGTGATAATACCTTTTGGTCTAAGGGCGACAAAAATCGTATTGAGCAACTTCTTATCCAGGAAGATCACTTCCAATAACATGCAGGACTATCATATGAAGGTGTATAAAAGCCCTTCATTTAAGGTCTTGCCAATGCAATCTTTATCCTGGGGGCTGCGTCATCGAAAAGCCTATACAAAAGATTTTCAAAGCGTAGGTAAGTTCATCAGGTTCGCTTAGAAGCAGATTGCAATGAATTAAATCATCTCCTGGATGTCTATCTGAAATTCTCAGAAAGAGCCTGCCGCAACTTAAGAGTCCTCAATATGTCGCTCTTGGTAATTATCCCGACCAGTTTTTTCTCGCTCACGACAAGGAATTCAGAAATATCCTTGGCACTCATCCTTTCAAGCACACCGGATGCCTTTTCATCGGGACCAACGATCTCATCTGGCGATATCGGCTTTATTATCTCAAGCAACTTTTTTGCCTTCCACTCATCCCGGGGAACACTTTTCACATCATGAATTGTGACAATTCCATAGATGTGATTTTCGTCAGCGACAGGAAACCGGCCAAACCTGTATCGCATAAACCAGTCATGAACCAGTTCATCTAAATATATATCTGGAGAGACGGAAACAACATCTCTTGTCATCATATCAGAAGCCTTCACAGATGCCAGTGACTGTCTTATCACCACCTGCTCATAGCTTCCGGCAGCAGCTTGCTGTAGAAACCACCCGATGAACATTAACCATAGGCCGTTGCCCCAATCTCCCCTAAAGAGCGAGAATATTCCAATTAGTATCAGTACAAAGCCAAAACCTTCACCAACGGAAGCGGCAATTCTTGTGGACTTTCGCAGGCTTTTCGTCGAATACCAAATTATGGCACGCAGAACCCTGCCGCCATCAAGGGGGAATCCCGGGATCAGGTTAAATACTCCCAGGATGACATTGATATATGCAAGATATCCAACTGGAACAGATATGAATTCTACCGGATACAAAAATCTGAAAATTGAAAAAATCAATCCAAAAAACGCTCCAAGCACAAAACTGGAAAGTGGCCCGGCAATCGCCATCAGGAGCTCAGCCTTTGGCGTATCCGGTTCTTTGGTCATCTGCGCAACGCCGCCAAATACAAACAGGCTAATCTTTTCGATCGGTATACCGTTTTTCCTGGCTATCAGGGAATGTGACATTTCATGAAACAGCACCGAGAAGAAAAACAATATCGAGGTGATCATCCCCAAAACTATGTATGCGGCAATACCTGCATTCGGTAAACTGGTTGGAAAAAACGAGGTTGTAAGCGAGTAGGTTATCAGCGCAAAAATTATGAACCAGGAATAGTTCAGGCCGACTTCTATCCCAAAAATTTTAAAGAGTCTTATTGACGATCTGAACAACATATACCCCTCGCTTAAAAAAATTCTTTAAAAACTTGCTCCCTCCAGAGCGCGCGAACAAATGCAGCTCCTCTTCTCTGGCAGCTTGGAGATTACGCCGAAAAGCAGTTTTCGCAGCTTTTCATTATTTGCATTGAAGGTTTCAATTACCTCCTCGTGCGTGACTGGCTTTATCTCAGGATGTCCCTCAAGACCAACATCATAATCGGTGATCAGGGATATATTCGCAAAGCATATTTCAAGCTCACGTGCCAGTATTGCCTCAGGATACTGGGTCATGTTTATAACTTCCCATCCATTTGATGAGAACCACCTGCTCTCAGCACGCGTGCTGAAACGAGGACCCTGGATTACCACTACCGTGCCTTCTTCAAAAACTGCAATACCCACCTCTTTTGCACAACTTATAATGACTTTCCGCATATCAGGACAATAAGGCTCAGCAAAACTCACATGAGTCGTAGTCGGGCCATCATAGAACGTATCCTTCCTGCCAGTAGTCCTGTCCACGATCTGATCACAGACCACAAAATCGCCCGGTTTGACATATGCTTGAAGGCTCCCGGCTGCGCAGGGAGAAATTATGCGCGAAACGCCAAGCTTCTTCATAGCCCAGACATTTGCCCGATAATTTATCATATGCGGAGGATATTGATGTCTGGAGCCGTGCCTTGGCAAAAAAGCAACTTTTCTACCTTCAATTTCCCCTATCCTTATTACAGCACTGGGAGTACCGTAGGGGGTATCCATGACGGCCTCCTCCACGTTATCCAGAAAAGAATAAAATCCTGATCCTCCGAACACTCCTATTTCGGCTTTACTCATCTTTCCTCCATCCTATCACTTTTGACAGCCTGGGCAATAATATGTGCCCCTTCCGCCAACCTTAGTCTTTACTATTTTTTGTCCACAACTTACACAATTGGCACCATTTTTTGAATGGACTTTAATACTATCCTGAAAACCACCCGGGTTGCCATATATGTCGGCATAACTTTGTATCGTAGCTCCACGCATTTTTATTCCGAGATGAAGCCGATCGATTATTGCCCCATAAAGTCTGGATCTCTCCGCTTTGCTTAAACTATTTATCTTCCTATACGGTGAAATGCCGGCTTGAAACAAAATCTCGTCAGCATATATATTACCAATCCCCGATAATAAACTCTGGTCCAGAAGCAGACTTTTTATATTGCCTTTTCTTGAATCAATAATCCGATCAATATACTCAGGACTGAAGTCTGCGGACATCGGGTCAACCCCAAGCTTTTTAATCTCGTTACATTCATTTAACTCCGAAGTTTTGTGTAATCTGCAAAACCCCAGGAACAGGTAACGAATCAGAAGTGACTCGTCTCCCTCAAACCAGAATGCGACCTGCGTCGATCTATCCGGCAACTTTCTCTCATTAGAAATTACATATCTTCCTGATATCATCAGATGGACTAGCACGCTGATGCCGCCTTCGAAATCAAAAGAAAGCATCTTGCCAAACCTTCTTATATCCAGAAGTCTTCTGCCAGAAAGCGTTTCCCCAAACTCGAGGCAAGATATATTGGAACTCCTTTCCCGCCCTAAATAAGCGTGCTCAAGAATTTTCCCTGCAAAGTGCTTTAGCAGATCTCTTCTATATGTTTCGACTTCTGGGAGCTCTGGCATATTAACTCTTCAATTTATTTTTGCATCTTTTGGTACCATTGGCTTGGGTCTGCAAGGAACCTTCTGATCTCAGCAGTCTCCGTGGAGGTAAAATACCCCGTCTCCTCCCCCCTTGTTATGGCGGCCTGCCAGTTTGTGAGCGAATGCAACTCGACTCCGATCCTGCGCAAATTTTCGCGCGCCGCAGCCAACCCATACTCAAAAATGACGATCACGTGCTCTATTACTCCACCTGCATCCCTTATGCCCTCGATAAACCCTTCTTTGCTCTGAGAATTGAATATCAGATCCTCAACCAGTATTACCCTATCATCCTTCTTTATCTCACCTTCGATCCGCCTTCCCCTACCAAACTCTTTTGGTTTCTTCCTGACGTATATCATCGGAAGCGACAGGCGTTCAGAAACCCAGGCAGCATAAGGGATTCCCGCGGTCTCCCCGCCCGCAACCAGATCAAACTTGTCGCTACCTAACTCATCCTTTATTTTGCTAACTACCAGGTCCATCATCACACTTCGCTCGTTTGGATATGAAATCAACTTTCTGCAGTCAATATACACAGGGCTTATGATACCGGAGGTCAATTTAAACGGCTCTTTAATGCTAAAATGGATGGCTCCTATTTTTAATAACAGATCACTTGTCTCTTTGCTCGCATCCACGGCCAACCTCCCTTTACATAATTAACAAATCTGATTCACAGATTCTGCGGCATACCCTTTTGAGCAGAACGATTCTTATCCACAAGCTCATGCAATAGTCCGACATCTACCTCTGTCGGTCCATTTACTATCGCGTCCGCCAACAATAATTTCTCCCTCGGGTTTGTGGTGGTATAAGCCACACAGGCCATCTTTGCCCTTTTGGCAGCCATAACACCCTGAGGTGAATCCTCCACGACCACACAAACCTCAGGAGCTGCGTTTAATTTCTGTGCGCATTTAAGAAAAATCTCGGGGTCGGGCTTTCCATTAACGACTTCACTCTCACACACTGTCGCTAAAAAATACCTTCCTATATTTATCTCCCCAAAGAAAAAATCTAAATTTTTGCGCGGAGTGGAGGTTGCCAAACCCAACTTGATACCCTCTATACTCAAGCTATAAATCAGTTCGACAGCACCGTCTATTGTCTCTACTTTACCTTTTGCATAATTTCGAAAGAGTGATTCCTTTTCTTCTGAGAGCTTAATTGATTCCTCAATGGAGATATTGGGGTCAATATATTGCTTGAAAACATCATGGTTGCGAGATCCAAAAGTTTTAATGAACTGCTCAAAGGTAAAACTGATTTTTCTCTTCACAAAGAACTCGCGCCAGGCCTTGAAGTGAAATTCAGTTGTCTGAACTATCACCCCATCAAGGTCAAAGATCACTGCAAAACTGTTATTCATTTTCCGTCTCTTTGGACCGCATACTCTCCAGGTCGACAAAGTAGGATAGCCAGGGCTCCAATTCTTTCAGCGGTTTATCAATCTTCGAATAGGACTGCTGATAATCTGTAAAAGCCTGCTCGGATTCGTTCTGAATGGCCTGAAATTCTTTAACCTTATCATCTATCTTCTTCGAATACTCATCTACAAGGTTCTTATAAAAATCATAACCGGTCTCAGTAAATTTTTTTAAAAATTCATCTCTTGTCTGAGTCAAATAATTTATCCAATCTTCCGCATCGAAGCTAATTTTTTGTTTATCAAGATATGCGTTGGCGAGATCGATCATCTTATTTATGTCGTTTATTGAAGAGCTCAGCCTATCCTTAACTGATTTAAGCGATGAAATGTCCTTCATGCTCAAGAGCTTATCCTGGCTTTCCCTGACCATATCAGATGCATCCTGGAGGCCAAACTTAGCCGTCTCAAGCGAAATCTGTTTGTTCCTGTAGTCAATAACCGATTTATTAATCAAGGCGCTGGCCTCCTGAAGAGAAACGACTATCTCCGCAGAAGTCTGGGCATAAACCTCTCGAGGCTTCTTCACCAGATTGTTATATCCGACAAGCACTATCACACCCAAGACAACCAGTATAATAATCAGAAAATAGAGCCAGCTAAGACTTCTCCGTCTCCTGCGATTTCTTCTCTCCATCTATCTTCCTCTTTTCTCCTTGAGCGTATAACCGTAGCATCCTATCTCCCTATCAAGCGTCCAGTATCCGGTAGCACAATAAGAAAACGGTTTTGCTTTCCTGTAATCAATGGCACCGTTTTCATCCAGAATCTCCTCATCTACATGCATAGCCACAACTTCACCTATGAACATGACATGCGACCCTAAGTCAAGCTCTCTTACCACCTTGCACTCGATGTTATAAGGGCATTCCTTTATTAGCGGAGGTCTGAACTCCCTGGACTCCATTATAAGCTCACATGAATATCTTTGATGCCTGACCGAGATCGAAATCTGTGGTGGCTCTGAACAAACGATCCCCACCCAGGCCAGGGTGATTATATTAGGATTTCCATCCTTATCAACGCATGTTGTTAAGACTACCGGAAGCGGAAAAAGCCTTGTATGCGGTTTTAATGTCCTTTTTGTCATAAGGATCTCCTATCAAAAATTTTATCATAGAACCTGTCTATTCTTATTTATGCACTCAATAAGAAGGAGTGAGCATAGTTGAGTAGTATAATTAAAATATGGAAAAATATAAAATAAAAAATCACATATTCTTAACCCTAGCGCTCACTTTGGCCTTTTTGCTTGCCATTAGCACTTCATCATGTAGCTTATTTAATCCATCCACCAAAAGTAGCTCCGAGGAGAAGGAGAGTATGACATCCGAGGTGGAAACCGAAGTGATCACTTTATATTTTGCAAAATACGCAGAAGATAGCGCATATCTAATGCCTGAAGAACGAAAGGTGGAGAAATCCGATAGCCTTCCGCTGGTGGCGGTTCAGGAACTCATCAAAGGACCTGAGGTCTCAGATTTAGCCAGGACATTGCCTGAAACCACAAAAGTCCTTTCGGTTGATGTTGATAGAGGTATTGCTACTGTTGACTTCAGCAAGGAGATAATTACAGACTCAGGCAATATAGGTCCAAGCAGCACCACAGAGCTGCTTGCCATCTTCTCAATAGTGAATACACTTACGGAATTTCCGCAGATAAAAGAGGTAAAAATAACAGTGGAGGGCAAATCCAGCGGTCAGCTGGAAGGAAGGGAGATTGCAGATTTCTGGGGACACGTCGGAATTAACCAGTCCTTTGTCAGAAATTATGCGCTAATAGGCCCAGCCCAGGAGGTAGAAAAGGAATCAACCGAGACCGATGAGTCCACCTCCGAAACAAATGAAACGACTGAGACGGAAGAAACACAAGGCAGCGAGGAGTCAACAAAACCTGATCTGGGAATGCCCGAACCAACTAAAGTTATGAGCGCAGGAACGCAAACCGACGGTAAGGACATAACATCCATAAGATATGGAGACCATGAGGGAGAGAAATCCAGATTTGTCTTTGACATAAAGAATGCAGATGGTTCCGAGAGCAATGTCGTCCCGTATGCAGTCGCAAGCTACTATGCTGAGCTCAAGAAAATCCACATCGTCATCAATGGAATAAGACAGGTTAGCGATGACCTGCAGGTTAACTCCGAACCGTGGCTGTTCCCAAAGGATAAATTGATCGAGTCCATCTCAAATGAGGTTATCGAGGATGATCAGGCTGTCATGTACGTAATAAAATTAGAAGAGGGTAACGATTTTAATCTTTTTGCCTTAAAGAACCCTGCAAGGCTTGTCATCGATATTTTCAAGAAATAACAATAACTTTTCGAAAATTACTTTTTATACTGACTTGCTCTGGTGCTCTTTTGCTTCATTGATTTCCTTTATTTTATCAGGACCGACGCACTGATCTGCGTATTGGCACCAGAATACGCACGAATTCTCTTTTAAATCTTTGAAGACAGGAAGCTTGCAATTGGGACATCTTACCTGCATCTCATCATTGAATATCTCTATTTCATATCCGCAGTTGGGACACTGGATGCTCTCAACCTTTAAGGATCTCCCGTCCTGCCCCGGACACCTGGCCATTCCCCTATTCTCCAATGCATTATTATAAATATAATTATAATAGTTATAATTACTTATGCAATGCCTAATATAAGTTTTCTCTAAAAACTGTTGTAGTGAACTATCTCTTTTGCAGATTTCCGGCCTCTGTCCCTTGGCTCAGCATCTGGGTAGCCCAGGGGGGTGAGAGCAACCACCCTTAGGTCTCCCGGAACATTTAATATCCTTTTTACCTCTTCCTCCGTAAAAGCGCCTATCCAGCATGTTCCAAGCCCTTTCTCCCACGCTGCCAGGATGAGGTGTTCAAGCGCTATCCCTATATCGACAAAAAGGCTGCTTGCATATCCTCCCATCCTGCCATAAGCGTTCATTTCATCACCAATAACCGCTATGACTATGGGAGCTTCCGAGATAAAAGTCTGATTATTGCAAGCAGGGACAAGCTTATTGATGATGTCTTTATTATTTACAACGACGAGGTGCCATGGTTGAATATTCTTTGCTGAAGGTGCCACCCTGAATGCTTCAATCACATAATCAAGCTTTTCTTTTTTGACCTCCCTGCTTGAGTATCCTCGTATGCTGTGTCTCGATCTCATTAACTCAAGAAGCTTCATCTCTTGTCCTTTCCATTAACATTATCATTCAACAATATAAACCTTGATCGACCGTCTGCCCCACCTATAGCACTCTTCAAGCGAATTAAATACAAGGTCAATCCTGTTTCCCTTGATCCAACCCCCAGTATCAGCAGCAAGAGCAGGACCGTAACCCGGGATGAAAAGCTTTGTCCCGAGCGGAATTATTTTTGGATCTACTGCAGCAATTCCATATGTTGCCCTGAGTCCGGTAGCGGTGATCCCATCCCCATTAATCCCGCCTCCCCCTGCATAGTATGCAGTAGATACCATATCCATTTCATCAACCAGTATCAGATTTGATTCCCCCTGAATCTGACTTATCCGGTCACGGATAGCCTTTGCGTGTTCGATTAAATCAGATTTTTCAACCTTTATTGTGGCAAGCAGTTCATTCTTTTCTTTGTATTCCTTATCAAGGCGTTCCTGTTTTTGTTCAACTTCTTTAAGTGATTTCTCCAACTCTTCTTTTAAAGCCCTGAGGTCCTTATTCGCGTTTTCGTAGGCTGCCTTTTGCTCTTTCAGCGCAGTAACGAGCTCGGCATCCTGTTCCATCAATATCTGAAAAAACTCCGCATTGCTCAATAGTTCGTTTACATTTTCTGAAGAAAACAGGAACATCAATCCGCTGGCTTTACCATGTTTATATATACTCACCGCGCGGTCGTTCAAGACTACAAATTTGTGATCAAGCTCTTCCCTCATAGCTGCCACCACTTTTTCGTAATTTTCATAATCATCTTTCGCCTTGGCTGACTTCTCCTGCAAGAGTTTTAACTGCTGCATATTCCTGTCTATGGTGGTCTCAAGCCCAACAAGATCGCGCAATAGCTGTTCCTGTTGGGTGCTTAGCCCAAGGATTTTTTCATTGAGTTCGTTTAATGTTTCCGCTGAAGTATATTCAAAAGGAACAAGGATAGAAAAAAGCAAAATAATAGCAATAAATATTCTCTTGATGCCCTTCAAACAACACCCCTTAGATTTGGAAATTAATTATAACAAAAAAGACTCTTTGGAATCATTACAGAAGCAAACTAGGATTGGTTGCTGATGAGATATATCGCTATACCTGCGAAAAGATTTGGGGCAACTCTCACAAGAAGACCTGTGTTCTCGGCATCCTGATTTTTTAAATATATTTCCCTTTCTATTTTTATCCCCATCTCGGAGCACAAAATCCTGAAATCTTTTATCGTGCAGAGATGTATATTTGGGGTATCATACCATTCAAAAGGAAGCACGTCAGATTTAGGCATCCTTCCGGAAAACAGTAAATCCAGTCGAACCAGCCAATTACCAAAGTTTGGAAAGCTTACAATTGCCTTCTTTCCCGCGCGCAGCATCTCCCTAATCACAAACTTTGGCCTGTGGACAACCTGCAAAGTCTGACTTAGCACAACATAGTCAAAAAACCCGTCCCTGTAATCCCGGATACCCTCATCTATATCACCGTGAAGCACTGAGAGACCTTTTGACACGCACATCTCCATGCCCTCTTCTGTAATTTCCACACCTCTACCAATTACCGATTTCTCCGTGACAAGAAACTTAAGCAGACTTCCATCACCGCACCCAAGATCCAGCACTCTGGATCCGTTGTCTATTAACTCTGCAATTATTTTATGGTCAACTCTGATCTGATTAACTTCCATAGAACAAGTCTAAATCAAATTGGATTTACCACATGATGCAAAAAACTTCTAATGAGTCGGGCCTGCTTCTCGTAATCTATCAAAAATGCATCATGCCCGTAATTAGATTTTATCTCAAAATAGGTTACATCTATATTATTTGCTTTCAGAGCACGCACGATCTCCTTCGACTGGTATGACGGATACAACCAGTCGGAGGAAAAGGATATTACCAGAAATTTCGCTTTCACGTGCTCAAATACTTTGGCGAGGCTCTTGTGCCCATTTGTTAGGTCGAAATAATCAATTGCTTTCGTTATATAAAGGTATGTGTTCGCATCAAACCTTTTTATGAAACTGTCCCCCTTATAATAAAGATAGCTCTCAACCTGAAATTCGGGCAAAAAAGAAAAACTGTACTCTGATATGTCTTGCAGGTTTCGACCAAACTTTTGATGCATGGATTCATCGCTCAAATATGTAATGTGACCGATCATGCGCGCAAGTGAAAGCCCATCTTTGGGTATCTTCTTGCCGTAATAGTTCCCTCCATTCCAGTTCGGATCAGACATTATCGCCCGCCTGCCCACCTCATCAAATGCGATACCCTGTGCTGATTGCCTGGCCGCAGTTGCCACTGGGATGGCAGATCTCACCTTCTCAGGATACGATACAGTCCACTGCAAAACCTGCATCCCCCCAATCGATCCACCTGAAATTGACAAAAGCGATTTAATTCCCAGATGATCTATGAGGTGCTTCTGCGCATTGACTATGTCTCTAACGGTTACTATTGGAAAGTCAAGCGCATAAGGCTTCCCAGTTTTTGGGTTTATCGACGAGGGACCCGTGGACCCTTTGCAGCCCCCAAGAACATTAGAGCAGATAACAAAATATTTGTTGGTGTCAAAAGCCTTTCCTGGACCGATCATTATATCCCACCAGCCCGGCTTTACATCCTCACTTGAATGATAGCCGGCAGCATGTGCATCGCCTGAAAGCGCATGAAGTATCAATATTGCATTTGACTTTTCTTCGTTTAACTCGCCATAAGTCTCATAAGCAAGAGTGATCGGCCCCAATTTCGCACCCGACTCAAGCACCAACTCATCGGGGGGCTCAGCAAATGTAAAATTTTTAGTTGAAACTATACCTACACTATTTTTACTCATGATTTATTAATAAGAAATAAAGCATTATAACACTTAAGTATTTCTTATAAAGCCCCGACAGCAGTATTCCTCTACGTAGCTAACAGAGCTTCATCGATATCAGCAATAATATCCTCAACGTCCTCCAACCCGACGGAAAGCCTTATAAAATCTTCGCTTACGCCTGTGCTTAACCGTTCTTCCGGAGTGAGTTGCTGATGAGTAGTAGTCGCAGGATGTATTGCCAGCGATTTGGCATCACCTATATTGGCAAGATGTGAGATCAATTTCAAATTGTCAATGAATTTTTTGCCTGATTCCCTGCCTCCTTTAATGCCAAAACCAACCAGAGCCCCGTAGAGATCATACTCATGATACTTTTTCGCCAATCTGTAATAGGGATGATCGGGGAGACCGGGGTAATTAACCCAGTCAACCTTCGGATGATCCTTGAGAAATTTGGCAACCGCAAGTGCATTTTTGCTATGTCTTTCCATTCTTAAATGCAGGGTTTCAATCCCTTGCAAAATCAAGAATGAATTAACGGGTGATAGTGCTGCCCCAATATCTCTTAACAGCTGCACCCTTGCCTTAATTATGAAGGCTATGTTGCCAAAACCAGCGAGATCACCGAACACATCCCAAAACCTCAATCCATTATAACTGGGATCGGGCTCCGTAAACTGAGAAAATTTGCCATTAGCCCAGTTGAACTTACCACTATCTACAATAACACCACCGATGGATGTCCCATGACCTCCTATGAACTTGGTCAGCGAATGAACGACTATATCCACTCCGTGCTTGAACGGTTTCAACAGGAAAGGAGTCGTTATCGTATTATCAATGACCAACGGAATGCCGACATCATGCGCAATTCTGGACACCTCCTCGAAATCCAGGGTGTCAAGTTTTGGATTACCAAGGCTCTCTGCATAAACAGCTCTGGTCTTATTGTTGATGGCTTTTCTGAAATTATCCGGGTCTGATGGATCAACAAAAATTACCTTTATCCCTAATCTGGCAAATGTATGCTTAAACAGATTGTATGTACCACCATAAAGGCTTGTTGACGAGACTATCTCCTCTCCTGAATTTACGATATTAAACAGGGCAAGCGTTATGGCTGACTGGCCAGAAGCAGTCGCCAATGCTCCTGTTCCTCCTTCTAAAAGGGCAACTCTTTTCTCAAGCACATCTGTGGTCGGATTCATCAGCCTTGTGTATATATTGCCAAACTCCTTAAGCGCAAAAAGATTTGCAGCATGCTCAGTGCTCTTGAACTGGTATGAGGTAGTTTGATAAATTGGCAGTGCCCTCGCGCCCGTAGTCGGGTCAGGATCTTGGCCACCATGCAGACATAAAGTAGCAAACTTCGCTCTATCATCAAAATTCTTGGTCATCTTGCTTATCTCCTTTTAATTACGGGCGTGGGAAAGCTAATAATGTCGCATTACCCGATAGATTTAGTCGAGATTTTATCCATATTTAAAATACATGTCAAGAAGTTCGCTCCTTGCGCTTCCGGGTAGATATAAGATACGCTATTAAACCTACCAAATTAGTAATCAATACAAAAAATCCCCAGAGGAGTGCTGACTCCCCTCTTGCGCGCGAATTAAAAAAGACCCACAACGACAACCCTAACCAGTATGCAATTATGCCCAGAGGTATAACCAGAGTTAAAATTATTGCGGTTATACCTGGTGGTTCACTAACATAAGGGTTCACATCATAAGCCAATGCAATTAATGCAACTACATCGCCGTCTTGATTATTTATTGGATGAACAAGATGCCTGAAGACATCGTTATGCTCACCCTCAGAACGAATCGCCCCAATAGTAAACAGCTGTAGTTTCTGCAAATCCGAGAATGTACCTTCTTCAATCGACTCTAAGACCCTTGCCATATCCCCTCTATTAATGTCTTTCACGTTCTCACCTTGCTTACCCGGACCCTTGACGTGAAGCACAATCTTCCCGTTCCTGTCTACAACCCATACAGAGGAAATATAAGGCTCGCCCTCAAGTTCATTAGCAGCATTAATAAGACTCTGGTCTTCAGCAGATTTCACCGTTTGGGGTAATATCTGATTCATTGAAGATGTAACAGATAAGCGCGTCTCACCCGTATCAACAAGCATCCTTGAGCGATTCCAACCGGAAAAAATAAGAACAGATACTGCTGCTATGATCCCTACGACGGAAATTACTAATATCCACTTTTTATTTACCAACATTTAAAGACCTCCTCACTATTATTACAAGTGCAGCTACCGGACTGAGAACGAGGTTTATGGCCGGAATGGACATTGCAAGAGTTCTTAATGCAGGATGCATGTTCGTCATTAACACACCAATTGCTACCAGCAAACCCAGGCATACACTCGAAATCCCGACCACCCATAAAATCTGCCCTTCCATCGTTTCTCTTCTAACAGGAACCAGTCCCGCTATAAAACGAATTCTTTCATCATTAATCTGGGGAGCTCCACCGGTCATCGCTGACTTTATAAGTTCAGGGAGTTTTTGCTCCAGCAGATCTTGTTCATTATTTTGCTCTCGATGTAAAATGCCCGCCACGCCTTTCCACCTCCTTGAAATGCTGCCGTAAAGACTTTTTCGCCCTCGAAAGCAGCGACTCGGTCGCCTTATAGGAGAGATTAAGCCTCAAAGCTATCTCCTCTATCCCCTCATCTCTGAAATATCTCGAAATGAGCACTTCCCGATACTTGTCCGGCAGGACCCAGAGCGCTTCTATAATTGACGACCTGGCCTCATCCCTCTCCAAAATCTCATCAGGCAGAGGATATTTACCAAAATATTGCGATATTATTGTGCTGTGGTACTCATCTGACTCTTCAGCAAGCTTTTCTAAGGATAATTCTCTGTCGCAACGGGAACTAATTTGATCCGCAACCTTGTGACGCATGATTCCACAGAGCCAGGCGAACAGGGGTGCCTGACCTTTAAAATCTATTATGGATTTAGCGGCCGCGATAAGCGTCTCCTGTCTCACATCCTCAGCAGTTTCCCTGTTTCTTCCCGTCCTGTAATATGCATAGCTATAGAGAGCATCACCGTATGTACTGCACAGCTCCCTCCAGGCATCCGCATCTCCACTCTTCAATCTTCTCACCAGCCAATGTTCTCTATCTGTTCCCATGAATTTGCTGCGGCTCAAATAATTTCCTTTAATAAATATGTCCCTATTAGAAGAGGAATCATTCGAAATTTTCGATAAAATCCAAGAAAAGATCTATCTAATTATCGATGTAAAACCTTACGATTGGCCGTGACTTTGACCTGCGAATAACTTCTGTGAAACCAGCATCTCGGAAAGTCAAAAATAAACCGGTATAAGCGAATATGTCCGGGTACTTCTCATTCACCGTATCGACAGGGTAAGCTTCGATTATCCTGGCGCCGTTAGCTCTGGCATGACTAACTGCAGCCTTTATCAGTTCTGACATAATGCCCCTTCGCCTGAATGCTCTTGCAACAAAGAAGCAGACTATTGACCACACAGCCTCATCATCTACCCTTTTTAAACTTCTGGAGTGTTCCAGTATAGGATAGGTCTCCCGCGGCCCAATGGAGCACCAGCCAACAGGATGATCTTCAAAATATGCAAGAATACCAGGCACAACTCCAGAATCTATCAGCGCCTTAAGAGCATGCCTGTTTTCGTCCCCCTTCTGTCTTTCAAATTCGGCACGCGTTAATCTCCACCACATACACCAACACCCGCTGCAGGCGCCACGCGGGCCGAACAGCTTCTCAAGATCTTCCCACTCTCTTGATGTTACCGACTTAAATCGCAACCCTCGAACTGGCACCATTTCAGAGACCATCTGATATCCTGCTCGTAACAAAGCATTATTAAATCTTAATCGTTTGACAAAACCCCATTTACAAATATATCAACCAGTTCCGGATCGAACTGGGTGCCTGCATTCTTCTTTAGCTCCAGGATAGCCTCTTCTTTATTCAGGGCTCTCCTGTAATACCTATCATATGTCATGGCATCGTAAGCATCCAGGATGAATATCATCCTCGATATTAAAGGAATCTTTTCTCCCTTTAAACCTCGAGGGTAACCCTTGCCATCCCACCTCTCATGTGAATGTAAAATATATTCGGCAATATGAGCTGTCTCCGGGGTTGCTTTTGCTATCCTGTAACCAGTCTCGGGGTGTTTTTTTATTACCTCGAATTCTTCTGGGGTGAGAGCCTCCATCTTACTGAGTACCTGATCAGGAATGACAACCTTGCCAATGTCGTGAAGTTCGGTTGCAAGAACAAAGGCCTTCATCTCTGTCGGGTTGAGTTTAACAATATCTCCAAAAGATACTGCGGTATCTTTTATCCTTTCCATATGTTCTTCTGTTATGAAGTCCTTCTCAAGCATGGTAGTCCTAAGAACATTTAAGATTGATCTCCTCACATCTTCCCTTTTAGGGATTTTAACCCTGAAAAGCATGTCATCTGCTTCTTTGAACGTCTGTTCAACTGTCTTTGAGTCATCATTTCTTATTGAATAACCCAGAGAAATATTAATGGGACTTCTATTACTCTTTAGGGACCTGTTATAGTCATCCAGGGTACTCATGAGTCTCTCAGCAATGCCCCACATTTTGAATTCATCAACATCTCTAATCAGAACCCCAAACTCGTCCCCGCCAATACGGGCAACTACATCAGATGGCCTGAATGTTCTTTTAAGGACCTTGGAAAATACCAGAAGCATCCTGTCTCCATGTTGATGACCAAATGCATCATTTATATATTTCAACCCATCTATATCAATGACAAGAATTCCGATGCTCACTTTCCTTTCTTTAGACAGCAGCCTCATTTCCTCTTCAAAGAACGCCCTGTTGTAAAGCCCTGTAAGAGAATCGTGGGTCGCGAGGTGTTTTAGTTCGTCCTCCATCATTTTGCGGTCAGTGATATCCTCATGCTGTATTACAGCGTTTACCACCTTCCCGGTCGAGTCCTTAATGGGAAAAATTGTGACGTCCAGCAACCTGTGGGTAGCGCCTGGCACATTTACCGTATCCACTTTCGAAAAATCGTAATCGATCACAAAACTCACTGTATCCCCGTCCTCAAAAACGCTTCTAATCAAGCCAGCAAAACCTTACTCTTTTAGAACAGGATCGGCAAAGAGATTGTATTCCCCAACAGTCTGCTCATCGCGGTCTATCCCAAATAGCTTCCTGCAAGCGGCATTCTGTCTTACACTGGTCCCGTTTGCGTCCGCTATCCATGTAGAAACAGGGCTCTGGTCAATAATACTGGACAACAGATTTTCGTGAAGTTCAGCTATTTTGTCCATTTCTCAAACTGCAAGATTGAGGATCTCGATTACATCTTTTTTATTCAGCTTCGAAATGTTACCAATGGGACCATAAAAAGTTGCTATATCCGCAATTTCATCAAACTGACTTCTATTAATCTCAGCATCTTTCAGGGAGCCGGGCATCCCGATATCCCTGAAGAACGTCCCAAGCTTCTTGATTCCTTCCAGTGCTGCTGCTTCCTGAGGACCAAAGGATGGCTCAACGTTCCACACCCTTACAGCAAACTGCGCGAAGCGGTTGACATTTGCTTTATAAACATACTTCATCCATGCTGGAAATAAAATTGCCAGACCGGCACCATGAGCCATGTCGTTAAGCGCACTTAAACCATGCTCTATATTATGAGAGCTCCAATCTTCCCCTCTTCCCGTTCCCAGCAGGTCATTATGTGCAATGGTACCAGCCCACATTATTTCCGCACGTGCTACATAATCTTTGGGCTCCGCTAAAGCAATGGGCACGAATTTTACCATCGTTTTTAAGGTCGCCTCGCATAACCTGTCAGTTATGTCAACATCCTTGGTTTGCGTAAAGTATCTCTCCATTACATGAGCAATTATGTCAGTAGCACCACAAGCGGTCTGATATGATGACAGCGAAAAAGTCAGTTCAGGATTTAAAATTGAGAATTTTGGCCGCAGTTCTTCTATGCCTTCGTTGTAAAGCTTTAAATTGTTTTCCTCATTTGTGATCACAGCGGCCGTGCTTGTTTCGCTGCCTGCGGCCGGAATCGTGAGTACAACACCTATTGGTAATGCCTTTTCTTCCTTTGCTTTCCGTGTAAAGAAATCCCATACATCGCCATCGTAAAGCACGCCCATAGCAATCGCTTTTGCAGAGTCAATAACACTACCGCCGCCGACAGCAAGAATGAAGTCAATATTATTCTCCCTGCAAATCCTTATCCCTTCCCTAACCAGGCTCAACCTTGGGTTAGACCTCACATCAGGAAGCTCAATAAAATCGACCTTCGACTTTCTAAGAGATTTTACAACCCTGTCATAGAGTCCAGTCTTTTTTATGCTTCCAGTCCCGTAATGAAGCAATATTTTTTTGCTGAATCTGGATGTCTCTCTGCCGACCTGTTCCTCTGTTCCCCTGCCAAATATAATTTTGGTAGAATTTTGAAAAGTAAAATTTTCCATTTTATCCAAATCCCCTTTCAATAATTCAAAATCTATATTCCTTTAATGGCTTTGCAACTGATACAGCGTCAAAAGACCTATTTTGCCTCAATTGGAACTACCTCAAGCTGAATCTTTGCTTCTCCGCGCAGCACTGTAACCACCACGGGAGGTGAAATAGGCCAGGAAGCAAGAAACACATGCAGGTCATCGATCCCCTTGACCTCCTTATTGTTGATCTCAATTATGATATCACCGACCTGCAATCTATCTTTCTATCCCTGCCCACTACCCCGAGGTATCCACGGCGCACATGGCCAAGTGCGCTGATGACGCCGGTTAAAACAGTGGACTGAAAGCCGTAAGGATTCCCAATCGCGATGACCAACTGGCCAACATGCAGAGAGCTTGAATCACCAATCGATGCGTAGAGCAATCCGGAAATATTCGCACGCACTACAGCTAAATCCGTTGGAGGATCCTCACCAACCAACGTCGCTACAACACTCGTGCCGTCAGTTATTGTTATCAAAAGCTCATTTGCCCGATGGATAACATGACTGTTGGTAAGAATATAACCATCGGGCGCAATTATTACCCCAGAGCCCACACCAGCTTCCTCAATGCCACGCCTGACTAACTTCTTTTTTATAGATATATTTACAACAGATGGACCAACATTGCTAGCAACACTAATAACCGCTCTTGAATAAGCATCTAAAAGCTCGGTATCTGACTCATCTGCGGAACCGACCTCAAATTTTGCAGCAGAACCCGCTTCGCTGCCTTTACCGCTTATTAATTTTATAGTCCTCTGGATCGTATCTTCCATACTGTTTTAGATATTAATTATATCTTTATTATATCTCATGAAAATGAAACCGATGTTCCAACCTATATCAAAGATAGAACTTTTACACTCTCGTTTACTTGATTTAATAAGTACAAACTAACCTTTTAGGGCTCTATTTAGCCGGATGATTCTAAATGGAAGAACTGGTTATTCAAAGAAGATATCGCAAACAATGGCAAATCATCCCTGAATACCCTGATTATCTCCTGAAGCTTGTATCTCAAAAGTGCTAAATCAAATTCCTTGTTGATTTTTGCAGAATATAATCCTTCATCATATATAGCTTCAATTGAAGCGGCAATTTCAGCGGGAATCTTCTCACTTTCCTTGTATTTTAATTATTTGATTCCCCGTTTCCTCTCATCTTATTCACGTCTTCAATAAACGGTTTAATATGGTGTACCTGGCCGGACTCGAACCTGCGCTCTCTCCATTGAGCTACAGGTACACTATAAATGCTAAATATTATTATTTCCTTTTGTATAGTTTCATCCATAGATATTTAATTTGAATACCTTCGATTAACTTGAAATACCATCTTCAAAATCCTCAGGATGGGGAGGGCATCCTGGAAAATATTTTCCCTTGCCCGGGAAAATCAATTTAGCGCAGGTCCCGAACTTCACCACCCTGGTCTCGAGCTGAGTCTCAAGCTCAGCTCTCTTTCCAATATCCGACCCGAGAACAAATGTAGCGCCGCTTATCTTTGATATCTGGCCGCCTGTAATGATTTTATTCAGCCCAGCCGTAAGTGTATTCCTGCATCCGCTGCACGCTCCCACATCTATTATTTCTATCCCATATCTAGAAAGGTCAAGAGATTCAAGTGTTAGGATCTGAAATTTTCTTTTTACATCTTCAATATTCAACCCGCGAACATCAATTTCTGAAATATTTCCACAGCCGAGGCCCTGCTCCGATGCCAGTTTGAGGTACTCGATTGACTCGGGCTCTATGCCCATTAAAAGAGATGCGACGACATCTACCGCAACAGCATCAAAAGAGGAACACAAAATTCCAAAATTAACAGGAGTTCCGTTAGCCGGACCTAAACCTTCCATGGCAATTGTCCCATCAATCACCGTGATTTGCGGTAATACTAACTTGTTTAAATCCACTATGCACTGGGCTAACCCCCAGGTG
>Ga0315284_10000301_pt1 | contig 67307 bp, 105 predicted proteins | sample YL17G09_16_MG_FD_203696 | JGI IMG/M metagenome (GOLD analysis project Ga0315284, IMG submission 203696) | Sediment microbial communities from Yellowstone Lake, YNP, Wyoming, USA - YL17G09_16 | ecosystem: Environmental > Aquatic > Freshwater > Lake > Sediment | place: USA: Wyoming | collected...
CTTTTATAACAGCTGCTGTATCGAGTGCATCAACACTAGTTGACGAAAATAACTTTGAATTGTCTTTTATACTTTTATGACTAACAACACTTTCAATTATTTCTTGACATTTACTACGAGTTCTTGATGCAACGCAAATGTTGCCTAAAATGTCGTTATTCTGAGCACACTTATGTGCTGCTACTTGTGCCACTCCTCCCGCACCGATAATCAATGTGTTGTGCATATGCTCTCCTATGACAAATTGTACATGTAATCGTCATATCCAAATGTGCGCATAATATCAATAGATCCATTAACTCTCTTGACAACAATTGCCGGCATTTGTAAACCATTAAACCACGTCTTTTTCACCATAGAATAGCCAGCTGCGTCCAAAATGCGCACTGTGTCACCGACTTTGAGAGGTGATTCAAACTCGCAATGACCAAAAATATCTCCTGCTAAACATGACCTTCCAGCAATTTGATAATAGTGATGACCACGTTTTTTATTGTCAATCTCTGACTCAACACTATATATCAATCGATCTAACAAATGCGCTTCAACAGAAGCATCAACTATAGCAATGTCAATCTCATTATGCACTATATCAACAACTGTCGTAACTAACTCTGTTGTATGAGAAACAGCTGCTTCACCCGGCTCAATATAAATCTGCACATCAAACTTACTACTAAACACTTTTAGCTTATTACAAAGCGCTTCAAACTGATAATTATCTTTAGTAAATAGTACACCGCCACCCAAACTAACCCACTTCAATTTCATCAAAATATCACTATACATGTTACCAATAAAATCTAACATATTTGAAAAATCTTCAAAATCCTCGTTGTCACAATTAAAATGAAACATGGCACCACTAATCAATGACAAAACGCTCTCAACTTCTTTCTTATCAATAACACCAAGTCGTGAAAATTTACGGCCAGGATCAGCTAAATCATAATCGGAATGACTAACGATGGGATTTATTCGAAGACCAATCGGCAAGTCAGCTACTATAGAATGATATGCTTTTAGCTGTGATACAGAATTGAAAATGATCTTGCTAGCATATTGTTTAATATCTTCAACATCTTGTTTTGAATAACCCACACAATAAGCATGTGTTTCTTTACCAAAAGTCTCATATCCTAATCGAGCTTCATACAAAGAAGAACTAGTAGTACCATCCATGTATTTTTTCATTAAGTCAAATACAGACCAAGTAGAAAAACATTTTAGTGCAAGCAGTGACTTTGCACCTGAAATTTCATTTACAAGCTTTATTTTTTTGAGATTACGAAGTAATTCAATTTCGTTAATAAAATAATACGGCGTGGGAATAACCATAAGTCCATCTTATGATAGACTTAGAAGACTATTTACTAAAGTGGGATTATAGAAAATGGCGTGCCTGGTAGGAGTTAAACCTACGACCTTTACGTTCGCAACGTAATGCTCTATTCAACTGAGCTACAGGCACATAAAAATGTCCCTAGAGAGACTCGAACTCCCAACCTACAAAATAGGACTTTGCTGCTCTAATCCAATTGAGCTATAGGGACAAAATTGGCAAGGGATGAGGGACTCGAACCCCCAAATGACAGCTTCAAAAGCTGTTGTCTTAACCATTTGACGAATCCCTCGTAATTATATTCAACACTGAAACATTATTCCATAAACATCTAAATCTTTACAATGTTGCTTAACAAACTGTTTAATTGATTGATGACTTAAATTTAGCAATTTTGATGCTTCGCTTAGCCATTTTAATTGTTTAGTGTCTATAGTCTTTAACATTTTTCTTCGATCTTCAATTAACTGCTGTCGTTTAAATATTTTTTGCTTGTACAAATCTAAATCTTTACACTGCGTACCAGGTTGTCGTCTAAAGAAAACTAAATCTTGACAATATCGCTCAATAAATCGTCTAAGTGACGTATGACTAATATTTAACAATTTTGATGCTTCGCCCACCCAACCAAATTTACTTGTATCTATAGTCATCAATATTTTTCTACGATCATCAATTGCCTGTTGTCTCTCGTCTATAACTCGTTGTTTTTTTACAAGTTTCTGTTTGCATCTTTTAGTTTTTTGTTGTTGTATCAATTCATGATACTTAATAAGTGAACTTGCAAATTGCTTTTCTTTTGTATTACCAATAAACGATAATAAGCTCTTAATATCAAATGTATCTAAATCAAAATATGCTATTCTAAATATTCTCCATCCTTTTTGTTGTAAATATTCATTTCTTAGTTTGTCACGCGTTTGTTTTTTATCTGTAAAATGCCATTTGCCATCAAATTCTACATCTACTTTTTCATTCACGAATGCAAAATCTAAAAAATAAGGATATTCACAATATTCATTCACTACATCATATTTTTCGTATATACTATTTTTAACAAATAAATCATGCAATTTTTGTTCGCCATAACTCATTTTTCTATTTTGTCTTCGTTGAAAAGCTGTTTCACCAGTGTTACGCTTAATATACGCTATTCGTCCCTGTCTTATCTTATCTTTAGTTTCTTCAGACAATTTACGTGGATATTTTTTTTGTGCAAGCTTATTTGCTTCACTAATTGATCGTTTTCTATTTTTAAGCGCAAAGGCAACTAACCACTTGTTAAATTGTAATGCTCTTATTTCACGATATGATAAACCTTTATCATACATGTCTCTTATAGATTGAATTTTACTTATTGAATCGTATGAATTAACGTCTACGCATGCATGTTTGTCAAAATTGCTTTTTGAAATTGATCTATTACATTTATCACAAATAACATAGTCAGCAGTAAACATCATATCCTCCTTTTAAGAGAATATGAACTTATAAACTGATGATTAAGTCTCGTGTTTTAACTAAAATCGGAGAGACAGGATTCGAACCTGCGTTTCCCGTGAGGGACTTGGTCCCAGGCCAAGTGGCCAACCTCTGGCCCACTCTCCGTTTTCTAATTTCTCAACAGTGATGACAATTGCATGCTACCGCTGCATTACGTCCCGTGCTTTTCAACAATAAAAAAGGCCTCACTTTATTCAAGTGAAGCCTTTTTAGAAGAGATTCTTCGACAGCTTCACTTGAGCATACGTTGTCCTGGTTGAGGGCGACGCTGCGGTTGTTGAAGCCTACGAATCATAATCTCATCCTTTTCTTTGTTCACTACTAGCATCCGTATAAAGTAATAATCAATCTATTAGCGCAGCTTTTCCACTTTATAAAACAAAATCCTGAACTTATCATCTATATCCATATCCTCGTGAAAATGACCACAGTAGTAGTGATCAAACGCAACTTTGTCGCAGATTTCTTCTAACATCTTTGCAGTCGGATCTTTAAGTCGTTGAATCAACGATGCTGCTACTTCATCAATATAACCACTTCTCGGAGTACTTAACATGCCGTGCGGAGCAGTACTATAATCACCAAGTTGATCAATACCAAACATTGTCAATAATTTTGCAATCTTGTTTCTTGGTAACGTATGGGCTACTACATAATCTACACTACTATGTGCACTAATTGTGTGTAATGCTAATTCAAATTCTTCTTCTGATGGTATTTCCTGTTGCCACCATGATTCATTTTCAACTCGTCTATTTTTATCTGTGGTCATTGCACCGCCAAAACAGAAAAACGTCTTACCTTCAATAGTATAGACGTGACCAGTCTTCAAATAAAATATGCTATCATTTACTACACCAACTGGTCCACCAAATTTTTCAACTACATCAAGTTTATCGAGTCGATTGTAATTTTCATGATTACCGCCTATGAACAATGTTGTAAACGATTTTTCTGTCGTTAACCATCTTGTCCAGTAAATTTCGGTTTCATCTGGTTCATCTTCCCATAACAAACCGAAATCACCGCAAATTATGACAACATCATCTTTGGTGAGATTTTTAGCAGGAAACGAATCTGAAGCTAGTTTATCAATATCGCGAGGGCAGTGGATGTCACCAGTTATGAATATCATTTGTTGATGCTAGTGCAATAATACCAACATTCACTTTTATTTTGAAGTTGCATGGTAATTGTTATGGGCATTCGATTTACTGTCCAAAGTTTAGATATACTGTCAAAATTGTAAAACAGTATTTTGTATGTCTTAGTTGTACAGGTACTATTGCCCCATGAAATGTAATTAACAACAGCTAAAACTACATCTTCACTGCCGTTCCTATACTGTTTGCGATGAATAATCGTGTTGCACAAATATACTGCATCACCTTTTGTCAATGCTTTAGTTGTAGAATCTAAACAAAAGACAGGACTGATTTCTAATGGTATGAAAGTATATACAAGCCGTGACTGATTGAACTTGTTAAACTCTGCTTGCTGCATCTTGTAATCTTTATCAATCAAATCAAATAGAGGTTGATAAGATCCGTAACATGTAGCGCACAGTGCTACATTTGTCAATAAGTAAATTAACATTATGAGCTTTTTCATATTGCTCTTCTGAAATATGATACTAGATTCTGAACAGTGTTTATTTTTTGATGAGCATCTTCTGGTATAATCATGTTAAGCTCATCTTCAATAGCCACTATTACATCTACTAAATCTATTGTGTTAACTGATAAGTCTTCGAATTTCGTATGTAGTTGTATTAATGACTCTTCAATGTCAAAATGGTCTGCTAAAATTCTAATAATCTTAGCTTCAAGCGCATTCATGTACTTCATCCATTAGATTGTGTTGTAAAACTTTTGTCGTGCCATCAAGTGTATTAAACCAAAGTAGTAATCTGTCATTTTGCACAGTAAAACAGTCGTACAAAGACTTATGTTCTCCGCATGGTTTGACATCTTTAAATTTGTCTTTAGCAGTTTGAATCAATTTTTCTTTAATGTGTTCCATCGATTATCCTATTTGGCAACCATTTTGTTTTCCAGTGATCATCAGTTTTGACATGGGCTTTTCGAACCCATTTTGCTATATTAATACTCATCTTATCAACTGGAAATTCATCTACGTTCCTCACAACATAGCCTTCAATTTCATCACCAAATGCAGACTTCGTTGGTACTTTGAACGTAGCATCAAACATTCCCTTGTGCAAAATCGGCACATATTTCAAGTCAAGATAATCACAAATTTCAAGCGTGTCATGAACAGATAGAAAAAACTCACCTTCTAAATCGATTGCTGCAAATACATAGAAAAATGTTGATAGCTTGTCATAGAAAATACTATGCTTAGCATAGACATTTTCTCCTACAATTTGAATGTATTCGGGTATTTTCCACGCTATTTGAGCATGAAGTGATTTGACCCATGACTGAGATGGATGATGCGCGGACTCTTCGCTTCTAGCATGACACCCGTGTTTTTTCATTGACGTACATTCGCCATCTAACTTCTCAGTATAAATTACGTTCTCACCTATCAAACACTGGTCATTCTCAAGTATCTCGTCGTCATCTGAGATACTTTCAGAGTTAGCGAGGTGCCTAGTTCTAGGATACTTCATATGCCTACCTCAATCTCAACATTCTACAGATTCTAGACCACAAACTCAGTCTTGATTGCGTAGAGTTTTCGGCATTTCTACGCCATCTCCTTACAACATACCAGTAGTCTTTATATTGTCTATGACAATTCTTATAGGGACCGAACTGTAATTTCTTACCATTCATTTCAACGATAAGCAAATAACCCTTCGCATGTATATAATCAGCAGTATCTAAGTTAATGTGCCGAATTCTACTCAATTTCTTTTATCTCGACTTTCAAATGTTTCATCATCCATTCAGCTACTAAATGTCTATGGCAAAACTTTCCAGATTTTTCCCAACACAAAATCACAGCATCTTCACCAAGCTCTTCAAAAACCTGCTTTGGATCTAACTCATCTAACACTTCTTTTTGATACTGCAATTTATAGAATTCTTCATCACCATCTAGTTTGTACTTCTTGAAAAACCAATACTTAGGTGCCAGCTTTTTGTACTGACGACCAGTAAACCAATCGGGAGCTTTTCCAGCTATGGATACTGCTTGTGGATGCTTCGAAGACTTTGCATAGTATGATGTTTGCATTGCTAGTAGCGGGCAAAAGCAACTAGTGAAGTAAACTTATCTATCTTTGTATCATAAACACTACCATAAATCTCTGTTAACGGGAAAATACTCAAAACTTGTTTGAGCTCTTCATACTTATAATGCCATTTGTGAAAGCCTCTAAATTCTTCTTGAGATTTTGGATGATACGGAAAGACATCACCATTAGGTGTGGTAATAACCAATTCTTTTCCTCTTGTACGAATACTATCTATCAAACTAATAGCTTCATCGTGTAAGAAATGTTCGATAGACTCGACCATCACCACAATATCACAATCCTTAATATATTCTTTGAGATAATCTCCATTTGTAAAACCTAAATTACTCTGACCGAACGTTGACTTTGCCTCATCAATAGCTTCTTGACAAGGATCATAACCTCTAACGAATCTCTTAGTATGTTGGGCCAATAGATACGTTCCGTGACCTATGCCACAACCAATTTCAAGGATAGACTTGTCTTTGCAAAACGGTAATATTGATTTGTATCTCCACTGCGAACTCTCAATTTCATGACCTATTGTCGGCCGCTCACCTGTGAAATTCATTTCTTGACTCTTTTACGTTTACTTTTGTAAATATCCCGGGCGAGAATTGAACTCACAACCCCGAAATTAGAAATTTCGTGCTCTATCCAATTGAGCTACCGGGACGTTAATCTACTTGGCTGCTACTATACACGTAAACTTAGATTCAAGTTTCTTATTTGACTTTACAATTTTAGCTTCTGCTTGCGCTTTTAACTCTGGAGAAATCTCTCTTAACTTTACAACTACACTTTTCATATTACTATAAAAAAGATATTCGGCCACTTGCCCAAACATATTAATACCAAAAAACCACCAACAACCAATCACACCATAACCAACATCAAGCAATAATGTCAAAATTCGTGAGACTTTATACGTAAGGCTGTCAATTGCCTTTTGCGACTCAACATATTTCTTATACTCATCTTGCTTCTTTTGACTTTGCATGTCAGCTATATTAATGTTTTTCAACACTAATGACATTACAACGGCGCCAATAAACAGTACAAGTATGCAAACTACGTTCCACACAAAGTAAATCTTTATCAAATTGTCAATGTACCAAATCTTGAGACCCAAAAGCTTATGAGCATACACTATACCAACCATACAATATGTTAATAGTAACCATATATATCGATTAATCCTAATCTTTATCATTCAGTGACCTTGAAGTTATTTACAACGCAATTAAGTCGTACAAAACTACCAGGCTTTGCAGGCTTAAAAGTCTGAACTGCTCGACCTCTAGTAAACTCAATTTTTGAACCATTAGCCATCACATATTCTTCTTTGTCTTTGACATCATCGTATTTAACAAATATACCCATCATCAAAAGTAATGTATAGAGATTCTTAGGAATTACTTGCGTGCTATCGTTAGGATCTGCCTCAAACTCAATTGCATCTTCAGTTATTGTCTCGTCATGTTCTATCATGAGTCGATGTATTATTGAAGCGACTGTATTTTTTGAATTAGTCTGACCAATATATTGCTTCAATGATTCACTAATTGCAGACTCTATTTGCTGAGTAACTGTTTCCATTTGTCAACTGTCTCTCTTCTTGTTAATTGAATTGCACCATTGTTAATAGCATCTTCTCTTCTTCTTGGTGTCAAATCAAAATGTAATAATCCCAATCTACTTTTTTGCAACCATTGTTCTTTAAGACCAATTGATTTTGCAAATTGTAATAGTTCTTGAATATCATCAGACCACATGTGACAACTTTTGGTCGTATGACCTCTTATCACAAATCCATGAGTACATAATGGATCAATATATGTCATAATTGGAGATTACAGGATTCGAACCTGTCTGATATGCTGATTGCAGGTCAGCCGACCACTCCAAGCAGTCCCAATCCCCAAATAAAACGGCCTTGACTATTATATCCTCAATAACTCTATCGATTTACATAGACATGTGAAGCGATCAGCTTAATACTTACTTTATAAAGTTCATAATATCTTAAAGGAGGTCCAATATGATAGACCAACAAATATTAGAACTTTACAACAGTGGCAATGTCACGGTGACAGCTCTAAATCAACAATTTGGTAAATTAGTCGTTAATCATGCATTGAAAAATAAACGACGATCACCGCAAGCTGCTCAAAAAATAGCTAGAAAACTCTTACCAGAAAGTTACAAACTAACAGATGAAACAAAACAGAAAATATCTCAAATCAGAAAAAAATATATAGCTGACCATCCTGAAAAGATTCCATATTTTAATAAACCCCCAAGAGACAGTTGGCCTGAAAAAATATTTGAAAATGCTTTACAGCGACATAATATAACTGATTGGGTTAAGCATTATAGAATCTTTAAATATGAATACGATTTTGCTTTTCCTTTACTAAAAATTGATGTCGAAATAGACGGCAGCATGCACAAAGAAGATAAAGACAAAATACGAGACGACTGGTCAAAGTCGCAACAATGGACAGTCATCAGATTTAAGGCAAAACACGTTTTGCGTGATGTCGAATCATGCATAAGTTTGCTAAAAAAATATCTTGAAAGCAATTCGCTTGATATACAGAGTCAAATAAACACATCATTCTTAGCAACAAAAGGTCAAAATCAACGGAACAGCTTTTCTCAAAACAATCAACTTGAAGCTTCGTCTTATATACAAAATCAAATAAACGAATCATTTTTAATGACAAGAACTCAAGGAGAACGAAATAAAATACTAAATCAGCAAAAACAGCAAGAAAAGAAACAAGCACATCAAAAATTACAGCAAGATAAAATCGATAAAATACTACAATCAGGTATTGACTTTTCAAGTTTTGGTTGGGTAAAACAAGTAGCTCATATGACTAACACTCTGCCACAAAAAGTTAACAAATGGATGAAGAAAAACATGCCTGACTTTTATGAAAACAACTGTTTTAAGCGTGCGCGCTAATCTTCTCTAACATTGACATGTTTTTCAACATAATCCCTATTCTTTGAGAATATCGGTATTTGCAAATCAACTACATTGTCAACAATACAAAAACCTCGTTTTCTTACTACAGGATACTTGTCAAAATTGATGCCCTTCTGAAACAACATTTCTTGAATATCATTACATGACTTCTGAAACAAATCTTTGTGCGAATAATTCTCACGACCGGCCATCTGAATTGCATTGCGTGTTGCGTCGATTTGCCTCCAGATGAAATAATTAGTCACTTCATCTTGAGGTACAGAAAATACTCTACTATCAAAGCATACATTCTTACCATAGAGCCTTGAGAACACACTGCTAGCTAATGAAGCTGAAATCGATATCATCTTACAGACATCATAGTCAAACCACGAATCAGTTGTTATCGTCTTATAATCAGTCAATAGAAAACTAATCTCATCCGACTGACAATAACAAAATTTGCAACCTTGTATATCTTTAGCTACTACTTTCGCTGTTTCAATCATTTGGTCAACAAATTCCATTGACCATCCCTTACCAAACCTCTTGCGAGTAATAGTGTGAAATGCTCGGCCATCTATTCTCAAAATCACTGGTATCCTGTGAGGCAACGTCCAGTGAAAACATGACTCGTAGCGTTTCATACGATCGCCAATAGATAATCCGTCAGACTTGCTCATGGTCTTATTCCTACTGTACAAATTTTCGTTCTTGAGTCTGATACTTTATCTCAAAAGATTTTCCTGGCCAATTATATGGTTGTGCGATTTTACGACCACATACAGGTCGATATTCATATGCAATCACATATAGTTGCTGGTCTTTCAAGTATTTGAATATCGTCACAATTGAACCTTTCAGATAATGGTGGGCGCGGCAAGAGTTGAACTTGCGACTTCGTCCTTATCAGAGACGCACTCTGACCACTGAGTTACGCGCCCTAATTTACTATGAACAAGAATTTTGCATTTTTGTCTTGCTTTGTTTTTTCTTCATCATACTTCATTTTCGTCGCTACACCAGATAGTTCAGAACCAATCATTGACACGGGATTGAAGATTGCATGATGAAAGCTGGCTGGCACTGAAACAATTGATGAATCTGTCCACAATGGTCGATGTTCAAACTCAATTCTTGGCATTGAAAATTCATCGTATCGTCTTGCCATTAATGGCGCATTAATGCGATCTGACCAGTCATGAAGCGCTCGTAAAATATCGCTTTGCACATTTTGCGTTAATTCAGCTTGAAACTGTCCAGTATGAACTTGCCCAGGAAAAAATGCATCATTGTTTCTATTGACTATCATTTCTTCAGGCATTTTTCAATCTTTCTAATATAGACTTTGCAGTTTCAAAGTCGCAATCTTTCTGTCTTTTAGCTTTACGTTCAGATTCAAACCTAATACTATTAATATCAATATACTGCATTACAATTGCATAAAATACATGACAACCACAAACTAGTACTAATTTGTTTGGATAGTCATGTAAAAAAACCTCATGTCTATTTTTGTCATTTGTTGTTAAAAAGTTCTTGATTTCAATATAAATATCATTTACATAAAAATCCGGTGTATAATGTCGACCGTCACTAAGTTTGAACGTTTTTGGTTCGTATTGCCAATTTAATTTCTCATAATTCAATATACGCGCAAAATCAGCTTCCCATGATGACTTAAATTTAATTGTTTGATGAACATCTTTTCTAACGCCGACTATACCATGCATTGCCTTATGTGAAGTCGGCTTACTGCAAATACTTAACCATTTTTCTCTATTTTGAGGCAAACAGTTTCTATAAGACATCGCACATGATCTATTACAACATTTTTGATTTTTTCTTTTAGACTTAAATAATGTTTTACAATTAGCGCATTCATGATCAAACAATACTTTTTCTTTTTTTCTACCTTTACTTTTATTCTGTTCTTCAGTGAAAACATGTACGTTTGCACAGCCTCTACTACAAAAACGGTTATGCTTATCTCTATAAGAACCATTCCTCTTAATATATCTTTTTACTTCGAATGGTTTATTGCATCGTTCGCATAATCTAGTTATTTTAGTTACTTCAACTATATCATTTGGCCGACTCTCATTTAATAATTTTTGATCACGTTTATGCACAAACGCAATATGTGCGCCAAGCTTTTGACCAGTATCAAAGTCTTTACCGCAAGTGACACATTGATGATTCATATCTACCTCCTAAATTCTTATCGAACTATAAAGCTAATAGATATGATTGAACATCAACGACATTAAATAAGCCGGTGCAGAGACTCGAACTCTGAACAACAAAATTACAAATTTTGCCCTCTACCAATTGAGGTACGCCGGCATTATTCTTGTAATACCACATTCCAGTAGATGTAATCCACCCACGTTTCGTGTGGTATTTCACCTGCCAACCTGCTAACCAAATGTGCAGGAGCTGCTTTGTCAAGTTTTGGCGCAAAAGGCTGTCGAATCAAAGCTCTCTTGTAGTCAGAGATTGATTTGTGACCTTTTTGACCATTACAACGAATACAGCTAACTACGATATTTTCCCAGCAGCTTTTACCACCACGACTTCTCGGTATTACGTGGTCAAAAGTAAAACCTGAAAGTGATACTTTCTTACCACAATACATGCAACATCCGGCATCACGAATGTATACATTCTGTCGACTGAATGGCAATACCTTAACATACTTCTTGGGTATGTATTCAGAATGTATACATCGAATAACTGACGGAATAGGCATTGAAATCCAGTTACTAGTAGATTTCGCAACCAATTTGTCAGTGATAACAGTATTCGATGACCGAACTAAAGTATTTTCGTAGTTGGCCATAGCAACTGCCTTTTCAGAAGCTACTAATACAATAGCTCGCCTCGAACTAACCAGTGATACTGGAGTTGACCAGCTGTTTAATACTAATGTTTGTAAAGACGTCATCTTGTACCTCAATAGAAAGTGCTGCAGGGCAGAGTCGGACTGCCGATCTTTGCCTTATGAGGGCAACGTCTTAGCCAACTGGACTACTGCAGCGATTGTTCAATAAAAAAGCCTCGTCGAAGTTAATCGGCGAGGCTTTAACAAATTGAATTTGAAAAAGCCTCGCTATGGTGTTTGTCCCATTCTAATTGTCGCATCATGGGCGACTGCACATACATTACCTGTATTACTACGGGTAATAGAAAATGACCATTTTGGTAGATACTTTGACATTGGATATTTGCCTTTTGTGTCCTTAAACAATAATCACGTTAAATATCGTAGTGTTTCCACACTTATACATTTAATCTGTAATTGTTGTTCTTATCAACAAATGATTCAAAAGGGCAAATAGTAACCAAAAGCATCATCGCATGTTTGTTCCAGAGTGTCATGTATCGGAACTTCTGGACAATCTTTCAAGAATCTATATACTATGTATCTACGACCTGAAAAGTCTTTGTGAATACCAAGAGCTATGTCTGTTTTGTTTTGCTCGTACTTATACTTCCATTCACTAAGTTCAAATCTAGTAGTTTGAGCAAATGCGCGCTTACAATCGTGCTCATCTTCATTTGCTAACCAAAACAAAATTACGCCATTAGCAGCTGCTCGGTTCAACCAGAAGCATTCCCAATCTACTTGTTCATTATACTTCTTAGTCCTAAATTCAGTATCAATAGTTAATCTTCGCGGTGAAGCAATGTGAAAATTACTTTCACTTATTGAATAGTTAAAACTATTCAATAACCGTTTTGACAAGTAATCGATAGCTTGTGATTGCCAATCAAATGTGCCTTGAATTGGTCCTGCAAGAAATACTACAAAGTCATCTTTTGATATCCTTGGACGTTCAGGTGGTCGAATAATCATGACTTACTCCTCAATAGTATTGATTCAACTATATCTCGAGCTTCAACGAAACCATCTGCTCGACCATTATGATACTTTTCAGCAAAATCATTTCGATTAGCCATACTTTCTGCACTCAATTGCGCATTAACCAATTCGTCTGTTATTTTCAACGACACGTTTACTGGATCATACGATTGCAATATTGATCGAGCACTTTCCCATTCATTAGCATCTACAACAACATGACCTTGCAACTGCGCCGCACATGTTTCTTCAATTTTCGGATGTCGATGCAAAAAAGATGTGTCCATAATCATTTTCCTTGCAGTTTAAGTCTTCGTTCTTGTTCATCGACAATGTGTCGCGTCAAAGACAAAAGCTCATAGTCAGATGACGCATTGACATCTGATAGTTTTACAGTATGTAATGGTTTCACAACAGACTCATTTGTCAATACTTTATCTAACGCTTTATCATAGTCGATATGTACAACTTCACCTTCTTCAACTCGATCGTAATTCGCATTTAGTGTTGATAAGATACTAGTTATAGCTTGCAAACAATGTTCAGGTCCATAATCATGACAAATTGTAATGCGAGGCATTTCATCCTCTTCCTATAAGCGCTGAATCAATGACGTCTTTAATCATAAGTAAATCATCAGTAGTAAACAGTCCCAAACAAATCGTATGTCGAAGTGGATGTGCAGCTGTTGGATTTTTTGGAAATGAATGCTCAAACACTGATAATTTCTCATGCTCTAGCAATGCGTTTTCAGATTCAAAAGTTAATGAACATGTATTACTAGTATGACTTGTAATCCAGCACTTCTTAATCACTTATTCCTCCACGAAAGCAAATTTTGACAACGCTTCAGCAACGTGCGCCGTGTTCAACAAACTTTTTCGCCACACTTTCGGCATATTATAATTCCAGGATATGCCTGCCTACACTCTATGGGATGGAAGCATGGCGTCACTTGCGGAGTTGCCTGTAGTTCGGCAGGCGACCCTATAGTTGCGGCGCGGTCCTGCTTCCACAACAGCAAACACTCGGCCATGTTCATTATAGGTCCACGAATTGAATTCTTGCTTAGACACTAACTCGTTTTTAATCATTTCATCCTCAGTCTAAGAATGCTACAGACTTTCGAGCTTTTGCTTGTGCCTCAGTATTCAATACTACTTTATGCCATACATTTCCAAGATCAACTGTCGAATGCTCAATGTGCGTTATCTTGCCCTTTACACGCACAGCAGGATCTCGTTGCATTCTGCGCCACAAAACTTTCTTGGCATGACTATTGTCTTTTATGAACTGTTTGTATTCAGATTCCACTAAACCATTCGGTGCATAAGTAGAATTGACATATACACTTTGACCACCAAACCGGCTCAAAAATTGAGCATAGTGCATATTACGACCACCACCAGTCATTGGCTCATTCTTCAAAATAATGGACGACTTGTAGTCTGGATCAGGAATAAACATGAATTCACCTTGACGATGAATCTTTCGACCACTAGCTAACTTACGATGACGTTTGTGCGCGTCCTTTGTTTTCAAACCTTCTCGTGCTTCTAACTCACGAAGTTCAACAGGCTTCAAAGCCTGTTTTGCTTGAATTACCGTTGACACTGACTCTTTTTCAGGAATAGCACATGTGAACCAATGACGTTCATCATGACCACATAAGAATTTTGCTTTGGGATTGTTAGGATCACGAGCTAACAGCAAAAGATGACGATCTTTTTTCTGAACATCTAGTGTCAATAAGTCAATTTCTTTTTTGACTTGAATATCAAAAAATTCGCCTTCTTCATCACGCCGTACATCAATAGTAATCGGCGGCGGCACACGAAACCTGCTACTATTAGGCTGCGAAATCTTGACTCTAGCACCAATAGCGTTAAACTGCTTTTCAAGTACTGCGTTCATAAATCCTCAATCTTTAGAAGTTTCTTGGAATCATACATACTTATACTCCTTTTAACTGTTTCCCAAATTTCAAATACTAACTCTAACCGTTTGTCACGATCATACTCAGTCATTCCTCTAAACCTATCACGATTCTTCTCCCACCATTCTTCAGGTGTCTTCGCAATAGGCTTACTAATATTAACAAGTGCCGCCATTTTAATGAGAGTCATCTGATCTTTTGTCATCATTACTCCTGTATCATGTCATTAATCTCGCAATTGACTTCAGCTTCATACAGCATGTCTTGAAATTTCTTGCTCTCTATTTTTCTAAAATGATCAAGAGAATACTTACATCGAGCCCAAACATACAAAACTAATGACAATATTGCAAACCCGCCAATAATCATTAATGAACTACTTCGAATCGGCTGTTTTTGTACCATTGTAGAAAGTAAAGTAACCACACTACAAACTGGACAAATCAAAAACAAACTAGCTAAAGAATTACTCCACCTATAATTAGCTACTGCTGAAAACTCAACAAGCACTTTAACAGCACCTTCTCTAATCAATATTTGTCTGTTCATATCTTACCTACCATTAAATCAAACTTTGTCAATCTGACTCTATTATTTCGCTTATACTTCAAATAACGATATCTCAAATATCTAATCATCCAAATCATTCGAATCCACTCAAAGAATGTCTGTTTACTAAGATCAACTTGAACACCCAGCGGTCTCTGATTCTGTATATGCTTATTTATCTTGTCAATGTTGATCAAATAATGAAAAATCTTGATCTTTATTGAACCAATGTCTTCTATTATCTTATATCGTTTCACACCATGACTTTTCAACAAATCAATATAATTTTGCTTTGCTACTAACCATGATGACGAGTAATCTAATTGACCATATTCAGTTCGAAACAAATCATACAATCTACTATTTCGTCGTTGTGGTGATGAAGTCAAAGATATAGGAGCGGTCGCACCCCATGACCAAATAGAACCATCAGTTGCAATCGCAAGCTGTTGATACGGCGTAACAGTATTTGATGTATCTGCACTACTTGTATGATTCAAGTGACGACACGAACCATTTGTCTCTCCGCAAATACTACATTGTAGTGGTATGCCATTACGTATTTCTGAATATGTCGGCGGCACTTACTTCAACCTCTTGGAAGACTCTCCCCATCCCTGAAAAAACTTACTTGTACATACTAGCACCAAAATACCAATCATAGCTAATATGTTCAACGTAATAATCCATTTTTTGTTATCTTAAACCCAAATCGCTTACCGGCTCTTTGAGCTCTATATGCACCTCGTTCAATCACATCTTCATACTTTTTCTTCATCTATTTGCATCCATCCATAGCTTTTTCGTTGGTATCTAGTACCACACTTCTTACAAGTGCGAATCTCATCTTGACAAGCATCTATCACTTCATCTCTAACTGCCGGATCAGGATCAGCTACCCAACCACACTTACAAGCGCACGTGTTTTTTCCTAACCACATGCTTCTTTCTCGATTCTAGTATCTCTTTTTCACCATACTGCAGTAATCAAGAGTAGCTTCAAAACCCTTAACTACCATTTCTTTCACTTTGTCATTATCCATACATTGTCCTACGTTATTTTTGACCAACATACTCGAGGAAGTCCACAAATACCAAAATCTTCACTAAAGAAAACAGATCTAACAGGGCTATTTACTCTTGAATCCCACATGATTTCGATAAGACCTACCGTACCCGCTTCAAATTGGTAAAACTGCTCTTCTAACATAATAATGTCACCATCTACAATATCATCACTATACAACTTTCCCCACGCCTCACGTCTTTCTAGAGTGCTAAACTTCTGAGCTCTTTTTCTAGCTGCTTCACTTGAACTCATATATTATCCTTACTTATGCTGGAGAAGAGACTTGAACTCTTACGAGATTGCTCTCACTGGATTTTGAGTCCAGCGTGTATACCATTCCACCACTCCAGCTCAATTTCTATAATCTTCTTGATTTTTTGCAACAACGTTATTCTCAACATCCCAAAACACTTCTTTTTTAATCTCAACTTCATCGGGTTTCTTTGGCCACCATGTAACACTATAATAAATCATAGTCTTTGACACGGGATCTGACATCATCTCGCAAACATTTTGCGAACTTGACGTCCCATCCAACGAAAACAAACCAGGCATAACCCTTCTTACTGGTAATCTAAGCGCATTCAACATTGTCGGACTTCCATCACTCATTCGTACATTTTGTGCATCGATAATCTGTTCTCTAGTATAATCACTAGTCTCAACCCATTTCTTCTTAAACTTCACAGGCACATTCTTTAACGCAGCTTCAATAACTTTCAAACACTCAGAACAATGATGAGGATCATTATACTCCGGCATAAACCCATACGTACTTGGATGATACGTATACACGCAATTACAATGATCACACCTTTTAATTCTTGACGTTGTCATAATAGTTTCAAATGCCCAGTAACTTCATCAATCTTCTCTGAATCATCAGGCCCAATAGCCAAACAAGTAATAGTCTTCACGCCCTTAAACTCAGTCAATCCACAATCCTCAATCAGCGCTACAGGCAAGCTCATGGATTCTGCCTTAGCCTTTATCTCTAACAGCTCAGCTTCTGAACTCACTTGCAAACAAATTTTAGTGAATATACCCTCCATCCACTCTCTCATTTGCCCAGTAACACTCATCATCGGCCTATCATCCAAATACTCAACCCTATCAAAAAACACTTTCATTGAAGCATGAGCGCCCTGAGCAATCATCTTGCCCTTCCTCATGTTCAAGTCAGTTCTCATGATAATTACTTGCTTGATCATAATATAGTCCTCTTCAATGCGTTCGTAAGTAGTAAATCTATGACCAAGTTCACATACACGACGTCGACGTAAACGATCACCTGATTCTCTAGAATCAATAACCTTGGTCTGTCTATGACACTGTGGACATGGTAGCATTAGATTTTATCATCATAAGGTTCAAAATACGAATATCTTCGTTCTTAGTAATCCACTTAACAATATCATCTTCAGTACAACCAATCCCAGGATGAGAATTATCTATCAACCAATTCAAATCTTCTTCAGTAAGCGCTCCAAACTGCTTCTCAACACCATTAACTATTGGATTACTTCTCATAAGTCTCCTATAAAAATGCCCGGGGCCGGACTCGAACCGGCACGATCTTGCGACCAAGGGATTTTACTTGCTACTTCGTCTTTCGACGCCAGCTTTCGCTGTTTGTAGTCTGGACTTTGTCTTCACCATAGTGAGTTCACTTTAGGTGGATGCCGTTAAGTCTCTACACCTTCCAGTACTTTTCAGTACTAGCTTGGCTCGGCGTTGGGTCGAGTTTAACTCAGGCCGTTCACCGAATTTGACATCTTACATCTATACCGTTTCCAGTATAGCGACCCATTTCTTCGAGTCCCTAGTGTCTACCGTTCCACCACCCGGGCAATCATCTCAGCAGTTGAAGCAAGACTCGAACTTGCAATGTCAGATGCGTCTGTCTGCTCTGACCGTCAGTTATTGCCGTGAGACAGAGATAATGGTCTGGAATAATTCTCATATCTTGCTCCATTATCTATCCTTCAATTGGCTTGACCTCGACGACGTCTACCAGTTTCGTCATTCAACTGCATATTTGGTGGGCTCAGCTGGGATCGAACCAGCGACTCCCTCGTTATGAGCGAGGCACTCTAACCAATTGAGTTATGAGCCCGAAATTTCATTCAACATTAATAACTTGCATACTAGACGGAAACAAACTAAGCGTGCCGTCACAGTTTCTCATTGCATTTTCATCTTTACTTCCGACAGATTGTCGTAACTTCGTAAAAACGTATTGACTTTTGCGAAAACCTCCGTGACCAGAATCATCACCATCTGTAGGAAATGAAATAAATGTAGCTCCTTCGTGCAGCTCCCCAAATGTCAAAGGAATACTCATATTTTTTTCAATGCCTCAGTAGCAATTTCTCTAAGATGATTTGGATCATTAGCAAGCGCAACAGCCATTCGACCATCAATTTGATAACCATCTTCTAATTCACGCTTTATCTTGTCAATCGGTTGAATTACATCTTTCAATGCTTGAATTGTAATAGCTAACTTTTCTTTTTCTGTATTTTTAGATTTTTGAGCAACTTTGCCTAACCTCTCCCATGACTGAACCATCTTGTCCATATACTTAACTTTGTCAGCAGTTTTAGCAAAACTTACCCACCAATATGATATCTGTTCCATAAACTGTTCAGCATTTCTACTCATTATCATCCTCCAACTGAATCATATTGTCCCACTCTTTTATCAACCGATAAATCTTACACTCTTGTAGTGCTTTACCTCACGGATGCGACTGAATTGCATGCTTTGCTTGATTTATCAAAACATGAAGAGCTTCTCTATCAATTTCTACCAACTGTTCTTTACTCTTAGCTAAAGCTTCTTCAGCTTTCTTAACAGCTTCATCAGCCCACATCATTCACCTCCCTATAAAACTCACAAAGATTTTCATCTAATTTAGCTGGCTCCCAGCCTTGACCACATTCTAAATATTTGGGAAATAAATTCTCTTTTGCAAATGTGATCACTGCTACATTTTCTGTAGCTTTTGCTGTCAAAAGAAGTTTTCTGAACTGCTCTTCATCATGTTCGTTGTGCAACGCAGCTATTATTGACACAATTACTCCAACTGGATCATATCATCCCACTCTTTTGTCAACCGATAAATCTTACACTCTTGTAGTGCTTTCGCGCATCGTCTCAATGACTCAACATGAGGTCCCTTCATGTCATTGATAAACGCTTTCTCAACCATCATCCTATATAAAGTAGGTGCTACAACTGTCAATAGATTTTCATATCCAAAAGCCTTAATTAGTTGCTTCTCTTTCTCACTATAATCTTTAGTTCGATCAACGTCACATTGATACTGCTTCATTATTATTCCTTAATGCAACGGAGAGGATTTGAACCTCCACGAATTTCTTCACTGGATTCTGAGTCCAGCGCGTCTCCCATTCCGCCACCGTCGCTCATTTTCTTCGTAGTAACGTATACACTTGAAAGCATAAATTTGCAGCGTTCACTGCGCAAACAATGCAGGGAATAAAAATCATCAAAGCAATTGAAAATGACGGAGGCTGTTCGCAAACTCTCAATATTCGCGTAGTAAAAAGCAACTGTGCTGCAGACAAAAGAACGAAGTAAAAATTGTTTTTCATAAGTCTATAGTCAATCTAAGTCTCAATGACTAATCATGAATCTCTCTCGACTGACATACTTCCGTCGTCACACAAATCCATCAAATTTTGAGCTCCTCCGTCACCAGTCCTTAACTGCGACTTTGCCTCAAATACTGCTTGATCACCGATCAAACTATTGAGATCCCAAACTGAATTAAATCCAACTTTGAATACATGCTCCCAACACTTGTTCTCTTTTACTGTCGCAACTACACTCAAACTATCTAAATCAACAGACTTAACAATCAATACAAGATCACCCGTGTGACCAATAATTTTTCCCGGCACTACATATTTACGCAACATACTTTTAACTTTAGCTCTATCTTGAGCCTGTCGAGCTCTAGCTACTTTCTTCTGCTCCATCATCTCAATAACTGACTCAACTTTGAAATTCGGATTCCATATAACTTTATCTTCATTAGTTGAAATTACTGCACCACAATTCTTGAGACTCGATAATGTCATTCGTAATAGTTTCTGTATCTCATTATCTGATTCTTCATTTAGCAAATACTGATATTGCTTGAATGAATTCTCAGGGAAGAATCCAAATATCCGACCAATCTTGTATAAAGCTGCTTCTATCGAATTCTCAGTCTTCAAAAACTCATTCAACATTTTTCACCTCCGGTAATCCAAAATCATGCCTTAAATGACTACAAAGCTCTCCCTCTTTAGTCTCTAAATTCAACCACTGTCCACATACAGTGCAACCTATAGCATTCGGCTTCAAGTCGTGTTTCTCTATTTGCGAGAAAGCTTCTAATAGCTGTTTTTCAGGCGGTATTCGAAGCTGTTTATTAATGAGACATACTGATGAATCACGTTCTACATTACATCCCTCAGGTTGTTCAAACCACGTACAATCCGGACACTTACCGTGACCAGCAGCTTGTTCGTGAGACATTTATTATCCTCTTCTTGTACAATTTGAGCCCGAGCATCATAATAATGTAATTCAAGACCACTACTTCTTGCTCGACATTCTTTACATTCAACAGTACGTGAAATATCAACAGGTTCATTGGTACCAACAATACTGCTATCGCACAGCAATTCTTTTGTAACAGGATTTGCAAGATGAACTGTCATTTTGGCATTTCGATTATAGCTTCACCAAAAGTCATAATATCAATCATTGCTTGACTAATGGCCTTATCAAAATAATCTTTATGCTTGTTGAATGTATTTCGTATCACACGTTTTTGTCTTTTCGACAGATTTTTTGGATACTTAAACCTGAAGTTCATTTGTATCTCCATCACACTTGGGTAACCGAACTAATTTCGGATAAAATGTCCTATGACTAAGAACATCATTATACTTCACGCAAGTGTGTATGTTCTTATTGTTTGGAAATCTCTCTTGACCATTTTCTGGCGGGGAAATAAAGTCGCAATCTTCTTTACAAAAATGCATGTCTTTGCCCCTGAACTAAAGTGGCGGAGAGTGTAGGATTCGAACCCACGGAGCTATTAACTCATCAAGGTTCAAGCTTGACGCCATAAACCACTCGGCCAACTCTCCAACGTTCTCGCTATTGCTTGAAGACATGATATACGCCCCACAAAACAGTCATCATAAATGCATAACCCATCATGTCTTTATCATTCTTACTAATCGCAATTAGCGCACAAACAATCCAACTCAATATCACTATTGTCAATCCCGGATGCGCAAAAATGATATTCATATTAGTTAGTTTCAAAAAGTAGTAATCGCCATATTTTTAGTAAGTCTCTGCTACGTCCCGTGACGACTATGACGGGAAACGATTACTACAGTTACTGTCGTTCAATCATGAAAAAATCTCTAATATCTAACAATCCTAATCCAGATGGATGCGGGTCATGTACTAATTTGCCTTCATAAAAAACTACTGAATGTCCTCGCTTAAATCCTCGAGGGCTCTTACCATTTACTATATAGTAGCCATCTACTCCTTTACGATAACTGCCAACTTCCTCTTTTCTACCAGTACCAAAACACGTAAAACCTCGACTTATCAAAAAATCCCACAATACCGGAAACCAATTTGATCCCATATCTTGCAATTTAGGTATCTCATCTAATCGCAACTCTAAAATCGACGCAATACAAGCCGGAAAACAATTACCATGAATACCCTTTTCTTCATCACTAATAATTGTCTGGTATACCCTTATCATAGTTCCTCGAATAATACTCTCGCTCGGACTTGAACCGAGATAGCGTTAGCAAAGTTCCTATTAGGAAACGCGATTCCTGCCGCACATAAACCCTCTGGGACTGTTACCAGATTCCCAGCAGCGTGTCAGTTCTGCCGCAACCTTGGAACTTCCTTAACTTCGAGCCTAATCTTACGACTAGTAAAGTCTCATAAAGACTTACTCTAATTAAGTCTAACACTCCTTTTACAGTACCGGTTCGTTTTTACCGGTGCTTTACCGTTAAGCTACGAGAGTAAAACTGATAATAGCGGCACTACGAGTCGAACGTAGGTTGAAAGTTTATGAGACTTTCCAGACCACCGGGCCTAGCCTACCGCAATATTTACTATATAGCCGGTGAGAGACTTGAACTCCCAATATCCTGTATGTAACACAGGCGCCTTACCAATTTGGCCAACCAGCTAAATTTTCACTCCAATCGGTTCTTTATTATCGAACAACTTTTGTAACTTAACTACGCTCTCTACAGGAAGCTCAAAATCATCGACCAACTCTTTAGCAGCTTGTCTAGCAGCTAAATCATCAATCTGTTCCATCGGAATCTTGATAATGAGTTGGTACTTCATCTTAATCTCCTGTAAATGGTGCGGTAGCCGTGAGTTCAACACGGGACCTCTGCCTTGGCAAGGCAACGTTCTAAGCAACTGAACTACTACCGCGTCTGATAAACAGAAAATCAAGCTTAGTGCATTACCATTAATCAACCTATGGCGGTGAGTGAGAGATTTGAACTCCCATGCCCTAAAGCGCTCGAGTTCGGATCGAGTGGATTACCAATTATCCTAACTCACCGTATATTGTCAAAATAAATGGACCGGGAAGGATTTGAACCTTCGTAGGCCGAAGCCGCTTGATTTACAGTCAAGTGCGATTGACCACTCTGCCACCGATCCAGTCTGCTACTTTCTTCTTGCTTTCCATTCGGGTATGGGTTCATGCACTTTGAGTTCTCCACTCCAGCATGATACCCAGGGCCAAGGATTCCACCGATTCTTGCAGTCGCAAATGTTCCACGAGTCAAAGTATTTGCGATAGATCTTACCGTTTGGTATGTCTTTAGCTCTTCTGATCACGCGATTAGCTTCTCTCTTAGCAAATTTTTTGTAGCTCGAGCCATAGCCACAAACGAAGACTGGTTCGCGATAACTTCGAGACATGTTGTTCACTCCTTGTTAAGTGTTTTTACAACATGATAACCTCCTTTAGTTAAAGTTGAAAAAATAGCCCGTACCAGAATTGAACTGGTGCTGCATGGTTGAAAACCATGTGTCCTAACCACTAGACGAACGGGCCGTTACTTGGTGCGGTAGGCGAGATTTCAACTCGCGATATTCTGCTTGGAAGGCAGACGCCTTAGAGCAACTGGGCTACTACCGCAAAACTTAAAAATCAGGCGTGGAGAGATTTGAACTCCCAAAGTGTCGGTTTTGGAGACCGGTGCTGTACCATTGAGCCACACGCCTAGTTATCATACTTTTGCAAAAATCGTCTAACTTGTGTATGAGATAGATGATCAATCTAATGCCATGCTGTTGTACTGCAGATATTAACGGGAGCGACGGGGTATGATCCCGCAACTTTCGGATAGACGGTCCGATATTCTACCATTTTGAATTACGCTCCCAAATACAGTCAACTCCGAAATGCGGATGACAGGACTTGAACCTGCACGAGATTGCTCCCGCTACCACCTCAAAGTAGTGTGTTTACCATTTCACCACATCCGCAAGAAATTCTGACAGTTGATCATTCCTACGACCAGTCCTGCCGGCACACTGTCGAGTGCCTTGGGAACTGGTACCGTTTCCGGTTCTAAGTTTGATCTTGTATAATATGCGAAGAGCGAGAGTTGAACTCGCAAGGAATTACTTCCGCTGGGTCCTAAGCCCAGTGCGTCTGCCAATTCCGCCATCCTCGCGTAATTACGTTCTCAAATGTGCTTCATCATCAATATGTCAAAGAGCTTTAACTGGTGAGCGCGGTCAGGTTCAAACTGACGATCTCTTGATTAAGAATCAAGTGCATTAATCAACTTTGCTACGCGCCCTAATTCAATGTAAGTACCCGCAGTTGGATTTGAACCAACGGCTTAGTCATTAAAAGTGACTTACTCTAGCCAACTGAGTTATGCGGGCATTTACTTATTTCAAAGATCACTAGTAATTGTCAATTGAATCATGCAACTAGCTTGGGGTGAATGATGGGCCTCGAACCCACAACCTTCGGAATCACGATCCGATGCTCTAGCCAATTGAGCTACATCCACCATAAATTCAGTGGCCCCGGCAGGATTTGAACCTGCGATGTGAGCCGTAAGCTCAGACAGATTAAAAATCTGTTACCCTCGATCCGCTAGGTGACGGAGCCCAAACGTTTGTCAGATTTGTCACTGTCCATTTGGACTCGCTCCTTTCAAGTTATCATTTTGCCAGACCAATTTTGTGATTGGTTTTGGTTTCCGGCCCCATTTTTGTTCTTGTTTTGCCATTTCAACAAAATCGTCAAATGTGTCTTTAGGGAGGAAGCATTTTGAGACTTCAAATTTGTCCATGGCGAGCCTCCCTAAAATAGAAAAACCCCGTCGATCGATTTGACCGGCGGGGTTTTGTGTTTAGCCTAAGTGTTTAGGATTAACTCAAGCCCCGCCTGTCCACGATTTATCATAGCCTTCGTATCCAACTGATAGCCATGATAAATAGGACAACCCCAACACTGCGTGTCGCTTGACACGTTTTATAGGTGCAGTATGAAGTTGTAGGGTTTGCATTACACTCTCGTGTTTTTCAAAGTATTCAGGTTTTCTTGAATATTCCTGAGAATATAAAACAATAATCACTTTAACAAGCGTAGATAAACCAAACTTACTAGTTTCATTAGCTCTTGAGGGACGTCTGTATTTCTTATCTTGACTGACTCACGAAACCATAGATGATATTTATTGATATAATGAAGAATTATTTTAGTATCAGTCGTGTCTAAAAGCCTACACGACTTCTACAAAAACGGGTCACTACCCAAATATCTACCTATAATAGAAAAATTCTCTAATGAGAACTTTTCAGAACGATACAAGCAAACATGCGAACAACAAGCGAAAGCTAACATTGACTCGTTACTTTCTAACATAAGTGATAGAATCACTCCAGTGATTATTAACTCTTCACTAAATAATGTATTATAGTATTTCTGGTAAACTTTAGAGAGTTCTCGTATAGACTCTAGTTTGCTAGCGTTAGTATGTTTAGAAGTGAATTTATAAGTTAGTTGCATGAAATATATTATGCAAATTTCATCAATGACTTTATAGCTGGATGTTAAATGTAGCAGTTTGAAAGTAGCGCCTCATTACTGAAGCGCTACTTAATTGTGTTTACTTCTTTTTAGCTACTTCTTTGACTTTAGTAGTTTTGACAGTGTCAACCATTATCGTTGTTACAGTGTCTACTTTAGCAATTGCTGTTGTAGTTGCGGGCTTTGCCTCTGACTTTTTAGCACTGTTTGACAGCATCAAACCGCCAGTAATAATTGCAGCTGCAATAATAGCAACTACCACAATACTAGACTTTTTACCGAGCTTCATCATTATCTCCTTTTTGGGTGTTTACTTGGCCTTTTTGAGCGTGTCAACTTTTGTCGCTGTAGTGGTCGTCGTCGTGAGTATCTTGATAATTAGAGTCGTATCGCAAGTTACGACCTTTGTGGTTTCAGCGACAGCAACGACTTTCGCTGTTTCAACAGACTTGGACTCTTTTTTTGCAGTGACTTGTTGTGCTGCAACAGTTGCAAAAACAAAACAGACAGTAAACAGAATCAGCTTCTTCATCAATCCCCCTATTGTTAGAGACTTATATAATCTGCGAATGCAGCCGACATGAACTGTTCTTTAACACCTTTATTCGTAAAGAAGTCTTTTAGGCCGGGTGTAGTTACTAAGTAGTTTTCTGCTACATCATATACTGCTGAATCATCATATTTGTCATCTGATTTGAGTTCACGAGCAATTTGTCTACCTAAGCGTCTTACTCGATCTTCAGTTAGAGGTCTATCTTTTCTGGGTGGTCGATTTATTTTTTCTTGTTTTCTTTGTTCCCAGGTTTTGTTTTCTTCATCTGTAGCACCGATGAATAGTTCAATGCCGGAAGTTGTGTAGGGCATCGGGCGATTTGATGGTTTTACATATGTCGTGCCTTGACGTTCAAAATCATGAACTACAACAGTTGAGCCGTCAATATTGCCCATGGCTATTCGCATATGTATGTATTCACCGCCAGATTTGCCAGTAATTACTTGTTCTTTGTCACCTTGAGATATGTCAGCTATAACAGATTGTGGTTCATCACCAGATGATTCATCAAATACTGTTGTAAGTTTGAGTTTGCTTACTAAGTTGTCATAAAATTTAGATTCATTTTTGACGTATTCGCCACCTTCACCTACAAATACGTATTTGACTGGTTCTTTTAGTTTTTGTAATTGTTGACGAGCGCTTCTACCGTAGTTCTTGAAAATGGCATCATGTATTTCTTCATTGGGTCTAGATAGAGGTGGTAGTAGTTCTGCAAATTTTGTCTTTTTAGCACGATCGCGAACTTTCTTGAATGAATTGTAAGCTTCCATAGTTTCTGGAGTAGTATCAGTAAACGAATGAAAATCTCTAATATGAGCTAACGTCTTGTCTCTGTCAACAAATTTAGTGTGGCATAAGGGACACATTTGTTGACCCTTGTCAGCTACTGGAGGAGTAGCAGTTATCCTCTTAGTAGTTTTTGGATGAGTTTGGATGTAATGTCGTTGTTCAAAGTAGCTAAGGTCGTCCCAATACGTTTTTGCAATTTTTTCAACAAATTCTTTGCTGATAGTGGCTAAATGTTTCATATTACCACTCATTTCCATGTGGGTCATTTTCTTTCATCCACGATTTATTGATAGACCTTACGATTTCTTTTAAGTCTTTGTAAGTTTTACCAACGTCACCGAGAGGAATATCACTTGAATAACCTTCTACAATCGCAGTAAAGTTACCTTTATTTGTCAATCTGAACACTGTCTCAAAACCTTTTTTGTTTGTAACAGTAAAAACGTTATCCTCAAAATCTTCACGTACTTCGAACTTATCTTTTTCAAATTGACTCGATAAATTAGTAAGCTTTTTAAGGTCCTTTTTTCGTGCAGGATGTTCAGAATCAAATTTGCTAGCTAATTCTTCTTTAACTCGTTGTTGACCGGGCGTTGTGAATTTATGTATGCGTCTTTTAGACTTAGGATGTCGTTTCAAATAAGTCTTTTGATCTTCTAATGACCAATCTTCCCATTTGCGCGCTGACTTCAAAAACTCTGTCTGAATAATTGCTAGATGTTTCATTTACTTACTCCTAGTAATGTATCCATCGTTCGATTTGTTTTCATTTGCCGCATTTTCTCATTCTTACGAACCTTCTTATACTTTGGCTTTAGTCTATATTTTTTTCGTTTTGATGGTTTTGCATTTACGACTTTCTTTGATCCTGGATGATCCTCAAGATATTGTCGCTGTTGTTGCATATTCATCTTAAGCCATCGACGGCTATATTGCTTCGCCTGAATCAAAAACTCACACTGTATAGTAGCTAAATGTTTCATGACTAACGACTCATAGACTTTGCTTGTTCTAAAGCTGCCCAGTACCCTTTATTACTTGATTGTAGTTTGCACAGTCTCTCAATGGCACTGATAATCATGGCCTTATTGTCATTATTCAACATGCCTCTTCCGATCATAGCATAGCCGAAACCTTTCATCAAATCTTCACCTGTAGGCCCACTTTCATGTATTTCTAGAAGTTCCACATCAGTTGGGTCGCGATACTTAGTACCCTGAAAGAAACTTGGGTTCTTGTTAGTAGCTACCAAATCAAGATTTTCTTGTTTTCCTGCAACAGCAGTGTTATCCTTAAGTTCAAATGGTACGCCTTGCAACTTGACTAATGATCCTTTGTTTAGCATCAAGTCGTCTAAAGCGACTTTCAAAAACTCCTTCTGAATTTTTGCAATATGTTTCATTATTTATCCTTGCGGCATCTCTGTCTTGTTAATTAGTACAATATCTTTACTTACAAGATTTTCTTGTTCAAGTGTTACGCTTTGAAACCACGGAGCATCTAGTTTATACACTCGAGTTTTGCTATTATAAAAGACAGCCATACAATAGACAGTTTTTTCAGCACCGTACTTTTCTTGATATTTGACTTTTAGAACTTTGTCAGACGTAGCTGAAGATTCAAGTTCCCAATCATTTTTTTCTACAGCAGTGTTTTGAGATATGATCTCTGGCACATTGTCAACGGGTTTGTTTTTTCTAGCACATATTTTAGCAATGAGTCGTTTGATAAAAAGCATATAGCCTCCAGTCTACTAATTGTGCTATTATAAAACAATTATTTTTCTTATGTTTTGATGGTGACTATAACTATGAAAGTTGACCCTTCTATTCCAGTGTTTAAGTTACCGTCACATGTCGTAGAAGGAATAGTGTTTTCAGAAAACGTCAAAAGCGATGTTATTATCAAGAAACAGTTTGCACAAAGACTGTCACGTAAGAAAAAGCAATTTGACTATCGTGAAATTGTCAGAAAGCGAGTGCAGATAATAAATGAAGATTTAGCAAACAAAGACATGAGGTATGAATTTGAAGTGAAAGATGATGACAATGATTTAGTGATAAGTTTGTTGGTCGACAAATTGACAATCTATAGCAGGAAAATTGATAGTAGCAATTTCGGAGAGATATTAGACAAGCTGTCAAATGGTTCGGGCTTTATATTTGATGACTAACTATTTACTTGACACGTCACCGAAATCCTCTGTAGCTGTTATCAACTCTGCAACGTATGCCGGCGTAACTGACACAGTACTTTCCACTTGACTTTTGTAGATGACTTTTTTATTCTTCCATATCTTTAATTCACCACCTTGCTCACTTTGCTGATAAGTCCATGCGTAAGGCAGTCCGTTTACAATTATATCACGGTGTTTTTTCTTCATTTCTTCTCCTACTAATAATTTGGCGGAACTAATTTCAATTTCTGAAACTTCTTTTTGTTTTCTCTAATAAAAACACTACATACAACTTTAACTGGGTTAGAAAACACCTCTTTATTGCCGCACTTGACACGCCAATTGTAAATAGCACTTCTGCCTCTACCACCTCTTATATCTGATGGCATTTATTTCTCTCCAACTGCTAGATTGAAATCACACTTGAAATCCATACAATACTTACTACAAATAGGATCATTTTTCGGTTCGTGTTTCTTATACCACTTCAATCGATCTGTTTTAATGTCTCCTGACATTTCACCAATAGCATTACCCTTTTCTCTAGCATAAACTAAACAAGGATAATGTTTTGTACCTACTATAGAGATATCACTCTTTGCAATCTCGCACTTGAAAGGTCTATCAATCCCTCGCATGTTTTTACCTTGTCTGAATCTTGTCACGCGATAATTCAAAATAGGATACTTTGAATAATCGCAATCACTAAATACAGGCATGACTTCATCATGTGTTGAAATTGACAACTTTATGTCATGTACGCCAAGCCCAAGGACATACTGAATGATCTGTTCAATTCTATCTCGATTGAGTGAGTCAATTACAATACCAACGTTGACATACGTCAATTTAGATAGCGCTTTGATGTTATCGATTACACGCTGAGGATTTTCATAACCTCGATTAATCAGTATTTGAGTATCATAATCATCAAGTGATATCGAAAACATATCTACATGAAGACCTTTGTACAAATCTAATGATGCAGAACCATTTGTTGAAAGCCCTAACCTGATTTTGTGAGCCTTTATAAAACTGCATAAGTAGTACAAATAAATACTGGTTGTAGGTTCTCCGCCCGTCAATTGAATGTGGCGTAAAGAATTTCGTTCAGCGTAAATGAATTTGCGAACAGTTTCATAATCGATTTCTGATCTTAGTCTATTGCAATACTTACAATGAAAGTTGCATACTCCTGTTAAAGCAAGTTCACAGTACCAGAAACCATTTCCTGTATACTTTACTCGCTCTTCAGTGATCTCGCTAAATCCAGTATTCAACATACTTGTGTTTTGATGCGCAAAGTTTAGTTGATTTCATGTCATCTTCTGAAACTTTGAAATTGTGCCAGCCAGATCTTTCTTGACTTCTTCTATCTTTCCAAGAGCTGTAGCAGTACTTTGAAGAATTACAAAGTGTTTGCCGGCCATGTCTTTGTTGCCAGCATCAACTGCCGTTGTGAAATACTTGATGACTCTGGTCAAAGCACTTTTACGCCGAGACTCCTTGCTCATTTTTTCCTCCAGTTATGCTTTTATGACAGCTAATGGTGAAAGTTCTACTACAATATCCACCAAATCTTTTTGATTGTCCATAACAACACTTATGTCTTTGTAAGCACCGGCAGCTTCATCTAAGTCAGCTTTATTTCGAATGGCATGAATGATGCCTTGATCATCAAGTAGTTTCTTTTCGGCATCTAAATTCAATTCTCTTTGTGCTTGTTTCCGTCCCATTTTTCTACCAGCACCGTGCGAGCATGACATGAATGAATCTTCATTACCTTTGCCACGTACTACATAGCTTTTTGTACCTTGAGAACCGGGTATCAATCCGATTTGATCTTTTCTGGCTGATGTCGCACCTTTTCTGTGAACAATGACATCTTCACCAAAATGATGTTCCCAAGCTGCATAATTGTGATGAATGTTGATTGTTTCATCAAACGTAATTCCTGAAATATCAAAAGATTGTTTTATTGTGTCAATCATTCGAAATCTGTTCTCTTTTGCAAACTCAAGTGCAAACTTCATGACATCAAAGTATTCATGTGCTTCTTTTGTTTCCATTGGAAGAAACGAAAGGTCTTTGTCGGGTATACTCGAATACCATTTCTCGCATAGCCATTGTGCTTTCTTATGATATTCATTGGCTATTTTCAAGCCAAAATTCCGAGAACCAGAATGTAGCATGACCCAAACAAAACCATCTGATCCCTTTTGAATCTCAATGAAGTGATTGCCACCTCCTAGCGTACCAAGCTGAGTCTGTGCTGTACTCAATTGCTGTTGAATAATTGCTACATTAGGTGCTCGATCAAACCCTTCCCACGATATTTTCTCTTTGTGATGTTCGAATCCTACAGGGACTGCTTCACGAATCCTTCCCATTGTCTTTTTCAATTCATCTTTGTCAATTGATTGCAATGACGTCTTAACTGCACACATGCCGCAACCAATGTCAACACCAACAGCATTTGGAACTATGACGCCTTTGGTTGCCATAACGCCGCCAATTGGCATCCCGTAGCCAACGTGCCCGTCAGGAGACAAAGAAATATGACTAAATACAAAAGGTAATATTGCCAAATTCTCTACTTGTTTAACCATTGCATCATCAGCATAATAGCTACTTTCGTTCATCCAGACTTTTACTGGCACACGAAATTGATCTTTTTTATATGAAAACATTCATTTCTCACTTTCTAAAAACATTATCATTTTGTCTGTCACACTTTTAATGTCATTTTTAATTTCATCTTCCCAAAAATACAGAAACTTATAACCCTTACTTTCTAAATAACGCGCTCTTTCTAAATCTTTTAGTCGTTTTACTTCATCATTTGATGAATTATGATATTTTGGATTCTTGTGCCAATAATCACCATAGCACTCTATTATTAGCCTCTTATACACTAAAAAGTCAACATTGTATTTACCAATTTGAGTGTTCCTCTTATAGTCATCAACTTCTTTTAATCCAAGAAATAGCAAAACTGAATTAATAGTTTCTTCTATTGAAGTTTTTGAATGTTTAGCTGTGCCCGCGCAAATCCAATTTATTAAAATCTGCCATCTTTTCTCATTACTGTAATTTTTCCAATTTTCAACATGTGACTGACTCATAAGTTGTAATGAGTCAGTTGAATGCGTCTTATTAAAGAAACTGTTATTTTCTCCCGAGCAATCATAATGATTCTTCTTCATTTGCTCGCGAGCTTTTAACGAATGCTTTTTATTATAAAAATTGTTACGTTCTCCTAATTGAACGCATGACTTACACAATCCTGACGCTTTTGGGCCCGGCCTCCTCTTCAACTGCTTGCCACAATCTAGACAAAAGCTTTTTACTAATTTTCGTCCTATCCATCGTCCATTCTTTTCGTCTTTACAAGCATAAGAATTTAGAACGTCATCATCAGCAATCTTAGTTACACCATGCTTTTTCTTGTACTCTCTAACACTCAATCCACAACATGACTGTAAATGTCTATAAACTATTGCCCTAACCACTTTATTACATTCAAGACAAATCACGACTTGTTCCAACAAGAATAGAGTCAAGAATTGGTATTTGAATTCCTATAGTAACCTTATCATATTCTACTGTAGCGATCTTACCTTTTCGAGTAATTTTTACCACTTTGTATCCGGGCAACGTTACTTTAGTAAGCAACGCTACAGCACCCTGATCAGGGTCTATATTGTAAACTGCTTTCACGCCTTCATCTCCTTATACATTTTTGAGTCCAACTAGAGCAGGATCAGGAATTGGTATGTTAATTCCTATTGGCCGCCACAAATGTAAACAATGAGGATGTTGGTTTACATATAGACTTTTGGGAGGATGAAATTGAAAAACTGCATCTTCTTGATCCCAAAATAGATCTTTGACTTCACTCATTTCAATCCAATTTGGACATCGATTCTTCAATGACACTGAAACGTGCTCCCAACCATAACCGTCACTAGCTATAGCAAACACTGTCATGCAGTTTGTAGTTGGCACAAAAAATGCGCCATTGTTACCATCCGAGTCTTCGCTCGTATATGGATGATTTTGCTTTCGAAATCTATACAGATTTGGTACGTGAAACATGCTTTGTCCAAGTATTGAAATTACAAGTCTTGTATAGAAAAAGAATAATATCGACGACTTCTTTGTCATCTCCGTACTTTGTATACAGCATGCTTTTCAAATCCGGTTGTTCAATTTTATCAGATCCGTCTTTGATTTCTGTTTTTCTGTTGTTAAAAGCATCCACAAAATCACAAATAGATATGATTGTTGAAATTTCCAAAACTTTTTTGATAGTTGACGGTGACCAATTCTCAGGAAAAGCATTTCGATCTAAACCGTAACCTGCTTTGTAAAGATTATGATGCAAACCTGCACAAAGAGCCGTGAACATGTGCAGCTTCTTGAGAGCCTTGTAGCCTGCTTGGGCATGAGTTTTTACATTATCGTATTCTACTGCATCTATGTTATGTCCGTCAAATAACTGAGCTGGCAGTAAAAGTTTGCCGGCATCATGTAGAAGACCTGCAAAAAAGGCAGCTTTTGCATCTTTTCGCAGTTTCTTTGCTGTTGCTTCTGCAAGCAGTGCTACTCTTTCCAAATGATCTTTTGTAGAAACATGATTCACATCACACATGGCCAGAATTAAACGAGCAGTGTGTGCAAGATCGCCTTTTGGATTGTACGCTCGAATTTTTGATTCGATTAGAGTAGATCGCTTCATCAAAATTCCTTTGGATCAAAACTCAAACAATCTCTTTTAATACGATTTAGCTTTTTTGAGCAATAAGGAAATTCTATGTCATTAAATTCTTTGACCATAACAGCATTGTGACAATTTTGACATCGTTCTAATGACATCATTTGAAATCGTGTATCACAATCTTCTGCTTCACGAAAAGCACGACAAGCATCAGGAAACAATTCAACTTTCAGTTCGCACTGAATATCAGTTCTGCCAATTTCTAAATCAATCATTTCATAATGCTCACAGCTAGTACAACGGTCTATTGCAGCATTTCGACCGTCATGATCTACTGCATACATGAGATAGTCAGTCTTACCCTGGTCAGATTCTAGATATTGCTGCGCGTCTATACCAATGTCTTTTAGATGTTGGTACGACCTTTCAATAAACTTCCGTTCATTGTCAATAATCCAGTCAGGAGTCTCTGGCATCTTAAGAAACTCATTCAGACGATGCACTCGACTAATTAGTTGTGCTTTTAGTTGTGCTGGCGTCATTATCTACACCTTTCAAAAATTCTGTATAACATCGCGCAGAACAGCATCTGTGATTTGCTGGTATGTCTCCGTATACACGCGTCGATTCTTTGACATTGAATGATTTACTGCAGACTCTACAGCTTATGTTTTTAGCCATAGTATAATAGTCAATTAGAATAGCTATGAAAAATGCCTCGAGCCAGATTTGAACTGGCGATAACGGTTTTAGAGACCGTCACTTTGACCGCTAAGTTATCGAGGCATTTCCATCATGCAAGCGGTAGAGATTTGAAAATCTCACCAGTGTCATAACAAGCTACAGCTGTTGGTCTATTGTCTTGATCTGGTTCAATAAATGTCGCAGACAATTTATTTTGCAAACACAAAAGACTTGACCAATGTTCGATTCCACTTGCAAAGCGGACACTCAAAAATATCAAATGCCCATTATTCCACTGGCGAAATACCTCAGGATATCTCAATGCGAATTGCGCTAATGCATGAGTACCTTGCACACATCTGTATGTCTCGGCAAGATCACTACGCACAAGCACATACATCTTTGGCTTGTCCATGTTGGATCTCCCGGATAAATTGTTGAACAATGTCCATGTTCGGCTCATTACCTTCGCGAGGCTTTTCAATACGCTCATACGGCGTTCCTCTCAGAATACAATACGCAATATGTTTGAGCCGAATATGACTTTTCATTATGTGCAATTGACATTGCTTTAATGCGCTTGCAGCATCATGAGGTTTTGAAAGTTCGACTTTAGTCTGTCGAATCTCGAGGGCTTTAGTCTTGAGTTCATTCTTAAGAATTGTCAAATCCATGATATACTCCTAGTTTATTGTTGTTTGTTGACAGACAATTAACGTAGAAGTATATCAGGCGGTGCTCGTATGTGCACCTATGTGAAGCCGATAATCTACAACATAGCTACATCCTTATTGAAAAACTTCATGATTCCATGCTAAGCAGGACAACCCTGTTGTTGTTCGATGACATCCGGTTCAGTCTTTGCTGCTTCTACGTGAGGTGCATCGATAACTGTATTTACAGCAGCGACAAGTGCCTCTTCAACCGGTTTGAGCACTTCAACACAGTTTGATGCTGCCGGACTGCAACGCAGACACATTGAGTTCGCGCACTTTTCTGTATGCTCGTGCTCAGCTGCATGATCGCATGCAATAATCATCTTGTCATTTTTGTTTTTACCGGCCGTAGCTGTCTTGAGAATTCCACATGTCTTCACGTTCTCACAGATAACCATTTCATTTTCTCCTTACATAGAATGATAGAAAATTCCAATATACGATTAATCATGCCAATTGTCAATGAAAAGCCGCCAAGAGGATTTGAACCTCCGACCTACTGCTTACGAAGCAGTTGCTCTACCAACTGAGCTATAGCGGCACTTATATGGAGACGACAGGGAGATTTGAACTCCCGATAACAGTTTTGCAGACTGCTGCCTTACCAGCTTGGCTATGCCGTCACATTAATTGTGCAAAAACAATTTCACGAATTCCTTTGGTGGTACAATACCATGTCGATGAGCACTTACATCAATTAACGTGACTGTATGTTGCTCGTCTACGTGGTGTCCTGCGAATGAGTTTGCACCGTAGAATTCAAAAAATGCCACGACCTTCTCGTACCGCTGTGCCCTAAAAATCTTTGAGAGTTCGTCTCCATATTTATGTTTGACGAGTTCGTCTGCTTTACTGAGCCACGGCTGGTCAGTACCGAGCAGTCTTGTTCTACTACCGAATTTCCAGAAGCCTTTTTTTGGATGCCACTCCGCTCGAATATTCGAGCCATCAAGTTTGTCGAACGCATACGCTTGAACCGATCGTATATCATGTGAAATTGACGGATACTGTTTCATCTGTGCATTCCGCCTTTCATTACTGTTTCTGCACAGCCTGCAACTATCATTGTAAAATAGTCAAATGATTCAAATGTTCTTTCTTTAAGATCATCAAGTTTACTCAAGATCTTTGTTACTTGATGTTTCTCTAATAGCAACGGTATCTTCTTGGACTTCATTCCGCAATGCACATGCATCTGTAACATGTCATTCATTGACTGAAATGATATATTTACTGTTTCATTTTCTACAATGAAGTCCAATTTATCCTCATCTTCTATGTCAAACTTCCGACCGCAATTGCCACACTTATTACAATCAATTGTGTCATACACACAACCATCACTTTTATCGTCTATCCACATCAGATCCTCAAAGACTAGAATGGCGGAGAGTGCCGGATTCGAACCGACAAGACCTTTCGGTCGGCAGTTTAGCAAACTGCTGAGATACCATTACTCCAACTCTCCGTAACGTTTTTCTTGCATTGTTTTCTCACCAAAATACTTTCTCGGATTGCCGCACCCGCTACATGAACAAGTCTTTGTAGTATTTCTTCGCATCTGTTCTGCTCTTGCAACCCATTCAGGATGCTCTAACTTCGTAAGATACGTGTAAAAGTTAGTTACGCGTTTCTTACTCTTCTTGACCCCAACAAGAAAGCGATCTCTCTTGCTAACCGGATGCGACATGATGACTCCTTTGTTAGCGCCACTAAGTGCGCATTGGTTTGGACGTCATCATATCTCCTTTCAGTTAAAAAAAATGGCTGGCCCGGTAAGGTTTGAACTTACGACCTAGCGGTTAACAGCCGCTCGCTGCTGCCAGCTGAGCTACGGGCCAACAAATCATGCAACTAATGGCTGACGAGAAGGCACTCGAACCCCTAAGCGGTTGCCCGCACAGCATGTCATATATCTATTCACGAGCCGTCTAACTTGTGTATGTGAGACATTCCATTTATTACTAAGATTTTCGACTGTGCCACGCTTTGTAAAATCACTTTGTAAAATGTCTTTAGTTTGTTGTGCAGTTCTAGCTTGTTGCTCTAGCTTTTTTATTTGTTGCTTTTCAATTTTTAATTGATCACGATTTATTTCAAACTCTGTCAATAGTTGTAACCGTCTAGCTTGTGCTTTAGTGAAAGTATCTAGTCTTAATTCAAAGTTTTGTGAATTATTCAAAATGTCTTTAATTTCATCATAAATTACTTCATGATTATGATGCACATCTTTCCATCTTATCCTTAAAACTTTAATGTCATGATTTTTCAAATATTCATCTTTTCGTTTATCTCGTTCTCGTATTACATCATATTTTACATGTTGTTCACCATCAATCTCAATTACAAGTTTATGTTTTGGAAAATAAAAATCTGCTCTATAAATAGAAAATGGAAATTCTGTAAAAAAATCAACATTTTCTTTCAATCCTAACTTAACTAAAAATTCGTGAAATTTACTTTCAGCATATGATGGCTTCTTTCTTGTCCAACTATAAGCAATTCCATTTTGTCTAGCTTTTAATATTGATTGTCTAATCTTATCTTTTGTTGCTTTAGAAAGCTTAAATGTCTCTGGATGATTTTTATATCTAGCTTTAATAGAATCAGACAAAGATCGTCTTTTATGACTTAATGAAAAACTAATGACCCTTTTGTCATATCCTTTCGCTCTTATATCCCTTGGTGATAAGCCTAGATTATATAACTTGATTATACTTTCACGAACTTCTTCACTTACACAAGTATGTTTATAAAGATTTACAACACTAATTGTTCTTTTACATTTTTCACACATCACTTTCTTAGCAAAATTACTATTGATATTATGATATTTTTTTCTATTAGGGTTTGTATGGGCAATTTTATTTGTCTCGCTATCACTTCGTAATATGTCTTTGACAACTGCATGAATTTCATTTCTTGTGAAACAATATTTTTTCTTGATATCTGAAATTAACAACTTATTTTTATAATCTGATCTAATGAGTTCACATTCTTTTGGATGCTTAACATAAAGACAACTATTACGATGAATAGCATGCGCTCCTGCATTTTTGAATGATTTACCGCATTTACATATGTTCATAATATACTCCTTGTTAGTACATTACGAACTATCAATACAAGATAAAGTCTAGAACTTGACCGCATGAAGAATGGAGACTGACAGTATCGAGCTGTCCTCTAGTGGGCTTCAACCACTCGCTAATCCATCTCAGCTAAGTCTCCGTTCATCCCAATAAAAAAAGTTTCAAACCTGCGCTGGACCGCTTCAGCTAAAGCAGCATACTTCATAAGTTTCGTCCCAATAAAAAAGCTCCATTGACTTTCGCCAGTGGAGCTTTTTTAGTAGAAGATTTTGAGTTATCTATCTACACGAACTCCACCAGTTTGCTGTTGCTATTAAAGCAACAACTGTACGTGTTATTATTAAACGTACTGGTGGTAATTCGCATCTTCGTTCCTTTAGTGAAAATCGTTCTTGTGTATAATATAATCAAATTATCAAAAGATGTACAATTATTTCCCAAGAACATTAATCACGCCTATAATCGTAGAAAAACCACATGTAATTGATCATTGTTTTATTCTATCACTCTAAATATGAAGCCCTTCGCAATTTACTGTCAAATTTGAATCTGATCTAAACAATCATAGTAATCAACATTATTGAAAGGACAAATGTATGGCAACTCCTGTTATTACTGGTCAAAGAGTTAGTCCGATTGTTTCAGGAAAAAACAAGACATTAGTAGTTCATTTGGTAGATCTATTCACTGATGATCCTGATTTTCCTGATGGTAGTGGAAAAGATTGGGTGATTGAAGGTCAAGCTGGAGCTCATTATGCAGTGAATCAAGATTCAGGTATAGTAGAAGAATTTGACGTCATTCCTACAACTAGTTATGTTGGTTCATTATCCGTCGCTGTTAGAATTAGTAATGACGGTGGTTCAACATGGAGTGATTGGTTTGGTCTTAGTGTATCAGTTGTTGAGATGCCTGTTATTTCAAATCAGACTAGTTTTCCTAAGTTGTACATTGGTTCATATCTTACCATAGCTCTTAACAATTTGATTGTTACTACTAGTAAGATATATCCTCAACAATTCACACTATTAGCTTCTACTGGTATAGGATACTCGATAATTTCATCAACCAGTACATCAGTGAAGATTTTAATTGAAGGTAGTTTGTCAACTACTTCACGATCAATACCTGTACGAGTGAATGATGGATCAATTTGGAGTGATGCTTACAATTATATCGTTAATGTTGTTGCAAAACCTGCAACTGGCAGACCTGCAGCAATGGGAGTTAGTATAACTGCACCGTCACCGTTTGAGCAGCCTTTTAGAAGAGTGTAACTAATTCATAAATTTGAAAAAGCTGATGACATAGAATATGTTATCAGCTTTTTTTTTGATCTCTTAGATGAAAATTATGATACCGAAAAAAGTACTAATTGGTAATGATCCTTGGAGTACTGATTTACTAGATTTCATTAAATCTGGTCCTCATTATTTGACCGCGCAGCAATGGCAAGAAAATATTGACATACCTTTAGAATCTACTTTCTATTACAAATGGTTAATGTCAATGTTTATAGCTGACAATGTTGTGTGGGGCGGAATATTGAAAAATGAAGATGACATTGTGAAGCAATGTGCTAGATATAGAGCTATGTATTTGATAGCTCCTAAGTGGCAAGAGGAATATAGCATATTGCAAACTGATACGAATTCTGCGCACTATTATGGATATAGACCTGTGAAAGTTCGCTGTAATGGCGCCATTGACATTTGGGATGGCATGCATAGAATAAGCTTATTGACTTTCAAGCGGTTGCCTATAGAAGTTACAATATGTGAGCGATTACCGGGATGGGCTGAACTATACAAAGAAATTGAAGATTTGTATCCTAACAAAATGCTATATCAGCCGATACCGCATCCTGACTTTAGTGACTGGGCCACAGCAATTGACGGTAACAAAGAGCAAATTATCTGCGACTTCTTCAAACAAAACAAGATTGACAGCGTATTAGATTTGGGTACTTGTCACGGTTTCACTCTTTACAAACTAAAAGATCTGATTAAGCATGGTATAGGCATTGAATCTGACAAAATTAGATTTCAAATAGCAAGTATACTGCTAAACAAAATAGGGTTTTCTTGTCATAATACAAATGCAATAGACTACATTGAGACTAGTGAAAGTGCAGATTGCACATTGTGTCTAGCAATACTGCATCATATATCGAGATTATGTCCTATAGAAGTGTTTGAAAAATTCTTGCAAACAGTAGCACAAAAGACTAAGTTTATAATCTATACATTACCAAATCCGAATGAAGATCAGTTCTCATGGATGTATGAATCTAAAAGAGACAATTTTGACGAGTACATATTGCAATTGACAGGCTTCAAAACTAGAGAAGTAATAGTTAGTTCTAGAGAAATTAGAATATTAGAAAAGAACCTATAATGTACGGCGTAACATACGATCAAGAAAATAGCACATTAAGTCTTGACAAACATGATTGTGGTTTGTTATCTAATGCTAGCGTGACATTTAAGAGTCTACTATCGATACACAAAAATGCGTCAAGACTTGTGAAAATATTATGGCCATATACGTCAGCTTGGAACAAGCCTGACAGATTGAGTCGAAATGTTTATGATCTATATTTTACGACAGTTAACAGTGATATTAAGACAGGACAAGACATTTATTTTAATGCAATGATTGGTGATTGTAATAAGTTTGATTTTAGTGTACTAAAACCAATTAGAGATACATATTTCAATTTGTCTAGTGAAGTAATAGTTAAACAAGAATCATTTATTCAAAAGTACAGTATAGATTTTGATCACACTATTGCAATTCTTTATAGAGGTACTGATAAAATTCTTGAAGTGCCAAGAGTGCATCCAAAGTATTATTTGAAACCAATCAGTCCGATTAAGGACATTTCAAATTATAGGGTACTTATACAGACAGATCAACAACAGGCATTAGACTATTTCAAACACGAGTTACCTAATTCGTTTCACATTGAAGAAATGCCGTTGACAAAAACAGATCAAGTGATGCATAATTTACAACGTGATACAAAAATGAGTAATTACGATTTGGGTGTCAATTATTTGGCTGCGATTGCTATTTTGAGTAAGTGTAAGTATGTAGTTTATGATACTAACAATGCAGGCTTATGGATATGTATTTTACGAGGTGACATTAATAACACGTGTCAAATACATGCAAGCGTTAACACAATGAATAGATTTGAGTACTAAATGTGTAAAGAGCTGTACTTAGATTTGCTGAAGCGATCGTTGCTTGACATAATATATGAAGAAGAGACGACTCATACAACTAATGGTACGTATTGGCCTAAGCGAGCGTTCACTATGATAGGCCGTAAACGACTTGACAATATACAACATTGTGTCGAAAGTGTTATAGCAAATGATGTGCAAGGTGATCTAATTGAAACCGGTGTGTGGCGTGGTGGTGCTGTAATTTTTATGCAAGGTATTTTGAAAGCATACAATATTACAGATCGAAAAGTGTTTGTAGCTGATTCTTTTCAAGGTTTGCCTGCGCCTAATACAGAAAAGTATCCAATTGACAAGAATAGTACTATGCATACCATTGACTATTTAAGAGTTGATGTTGATCAAGTAAAGCATAATTTTGAAAAGTATGCATTACTAGACACTAATGTAGTATTTCTAAAGGGTTGGTTCAAAGATACTCTTACAAATAGTATGATAGATAAAATTGCTGTATTGAGATTAGATGGTGACTTATATGAGTCAACTTGGGATTCATTAACTGCGTTATATCATAAAGTCCAGAAAAATGGGTTCGTTATTATTGATGATTATAACTGGGTAAATTGCAGAACAGCTGTTGAAGATTTTAGAAAACTACATAATATTCACGATCCGATCGTCATTATTGACGCTTGGGGAGCATACTGGAAAAAATCATGAATAGAACAGACATCATCAATTTCTACACAAGCAAAAAACAAAATTGTCGTTATCTTGAAATAGGCATTGGAAATGCATCTGCCAATTTCAACAAAATTAGTGCTGCAGTAAAAGATGCAGTTGATCCTGTAAATCCCTGTAATCATCTTATGAGTTCTGATGCATTTTTCTCAAGTAATACTAGTCAATACGATATCATTTTTATAGACGGCGATCACAAAGCAGCTCAAGTGATCAAAGACATTTCAAATTCACTAAAATGTTTGAGTACTGACGGAATTATACTTTTACATGATTGTAATCCTGAATTAGAAGTTCATCAAACAGAGAACATTACTGTGTCTCATTGGAACGGATCAGTTTGGAAAGCAATATTGTTTTATAGAATGTTTGATCCTAATTTGTCAATCTGTACTATTGATGTAGATGAAGGCATTGGAATTATAAAGCCAGGACAGCAAGAATTATTTGAATGTGCTGAAACAATGTTTGATTTTGCTTTTCTTTGTAAGTATAGAAAGCAAATACTCAATTTACTAACTGTGCAAGAGTGGCAATTGATGGAGCAACGATGATCTATACTATGTCTTATTGGCATTGGTATAAGTACTGTAGTATTGAAGTCAAAAATATTACAGCAGATGTTGAACCAAGTAAAGATGATTGGTTTGTAGTATTTCAACCTTATGATGCTGCTCGCAGAGAACTAGTATCAGCAGTCATTGACAGATTTGACTATTCAAAACGAGTATTGATTCATTACGAGGGTCGTTATCGTCAGCCTCATGGATTTAGACTAAGATATCAGCAAAAGTTTGGAAGAATCTATACTTATAATTCGACTGATGTTGATGGTGACACTGTTAAATATATGCCGATACCGATGTGGATTACTGAAGATGAATGTTGTCCAGTCAATAACCGATCAAAATTCATTGGTACTGTTATAACCAACTATTTTCGTGATGGTGAGCCAAGAAACACTATAATTCGCAAGTTCAAAGATTTGGGTATGGATGTTTATGGAAGTTCAGATAAACCAGTACCATTAGAAATTAAGAAAGATTCTAGTGATGCTTGCGACAAAAACTTACCGCGATATTCTGCTAAAGTGAAACTGCTATCAGACTATACGTTTGCTTTTGCTATAGAAAGTCAATTAGATTTGGGTCACTTGACTGAAAAACCGTTCGATTTGATAGCAGCTGGTTGTATACCTGTTTATTTAGGGCCAAAAGATGCGTCAACATTTATTCCTAAAGAGTGCTACGTTGATTACAGAGATTTCTGGTCTGAAGCTGATCTAATGAAATATCTTAAAAGCATGTCGCGACAAAAAATTCAAGAGTATCAGCAATCAATTGCAAAACATCAAAAAGTCTTAGTTGGTATGAGAACTTTTGAGTCATGCATGAGATTTCTATGTAAAGACTTAGGATTTGACTGTCAGTCACATTATCACGATCAATTATTAGAACTGTCAAATATACTTGCAACAAGGACAAAATAATGAAGTTACATTTAGGTTGCGGCAAACGATATATCCCTGGCTATACGCACATTGATGTTATAGAATACCCTCATATTGATATAGTGAATAGTGTTGATCGTCTACCAATGATTGAAGATGAATCATGTGATGTAGTTTATAGTTGTCATGTATTAGAGCACTTTCACAAAAAAGTCATTATAGATGTTCTTCATGAATGGTTAAGAGTGCTAAAAGTAAATGGTACATTGAGAATATCTGTGCCAGATATGCAAAGTCTACTTAAAGTATATGAGAAAACAGATGATATTTCATTAATACTAGGCCCTATATTTGGTAGGTGCAATTACTTGTACAATTTTCACTATACAGGATTTGACTTTAAGTCTTTGAAACATGTACTTGAATTAGCAGGTGCAAAAGATATTAGACGTTATGATTGGAGACTAACAGAGCATGCAGATGTTGATGACTACAGTCAAGCATATATTCCACAAGATAAAATAAATGGAACTCTTATTAGCTTAAATGTAGAAGCGACAAAAGTATGAGCGTGTTTTTATCTGACTTAACAGTTTTTGTCATAAGTAGCGGTCATAATCCTTGCTATGACGCATGCTTGCAGTCATTAAACTCTCAAACAGTTTCATTCAAAGTCGAGATTATCAAAAACGTTCATCCAATGTCAAGAGCTTTTCAGTGCATGATAGATTCTTGCAAGACTCGATACTATATTGAAATTGATGAAGATATGGTCATGAATGCAAACGGTATTGAAACCTTACACAAGTATGCTGTTGAATCTGCACCAATGACAGCTATGATTGCTTGTAAGTTGATTGATGTACATTTGAATTTTGAAATTTATGGTGTCAAGATTTACAAGCACGACATACTTAAGAGATATCCATACGACTTGTCCTCAATGTCGTGCGAAGTTGAACAAATGGATAGAATGAAAAATGACAAATATGAAATTACATTAATGACTAATGTAGTTGGCCAGCATGCACCATATTGGTCTAATGAAGGAATATTTGATAGATATCGTAATTTACTTGACAAATTCAAACAGTTCAAATATATCTGGATGAGTGACCTACCTGTAAAGTTATGGTCAATGTTGAAAGCTGAACCAACTGAACAGAATTTATATGCTTTACTTGGTGCATATACAAGTCTGATTACAGACGCTGTTCAAGTTGGTGAGAAAGACTTTAGAAACAGAAATACATCGTTTGAAACAATGAGAAGTTTTATGAATCCACCTGTTAGTGCAAACCTGTATCTAACATCAAAATGTAATTTCAACTGCAGATTTTGCTATCGTAATTCGCAATCAATTGAACAGTCGATTGACATGACACTAAAAAATGTCAGTGATCTGTTAATCAAACATCCATCAATTAGAGGCGTTTGTTGTGCTGGCTACGGAGAACCTTTTTTATGTGATAGTCTTTTTGACATCATATCATTTCTAAAATCAAGAAACAAAGTTGTTGGACTAATAACAAACGGATCACTAATAGTTGAAAAAATCAATAGCCTATTAGCAAACAGACCAGACTATATATCTATAAGCTTAAACGCGTCAAATGCAAAGATGCATAATGAAATAAACAAATCATTGATATTTAATACTGTCTTACAAGGAATAGGACTCTGCGTAAGTAATGGTTTACCCACGTATTGTTCCTACGTATGCACAAAAAGTAATCTACGATATATTCCTGAATTTTTGACGTTAGTGAACTCTTTAGGTGTAAAGACTGTGCACTTATTAAATCTGTTACCGCACTTAGCAAGCGATTATAATGACGAGTCGTTTTGGCAAGAAGTGTTAACATATGATGACAAGCATAAAATTGATGCATTACAAGATCTGCCCGAAGCTAATTTGATTAAGGTATTTCCGACATTAATAAACCGTAATGAAGTTCGTTGCAATTGTCAAATACCTTGGACTACAATAGGAATAAACGGCAATGGTAGTGTAACATTTTGCGGATCAGTTTATGCACCAAATAGAGCTAATGGATCACTTAAGAATTTTGAAAATGTTTGGTTAAATGATAGTGCTAGAAAACTAAGAGACAGTTTATGTGACGTTAATAAGATGACAGACACATGCAAAATGTGTTTCAGAAATTGGGATGAATATAAGCCACTAACAAAACAAATAGTAACACAGTCTAAACCAGTTCCTAAAAAGCTTAGAATTTGCAAAATAATTGACCAATTTGGTTGGGCATACTATTTTGTAGCAAAAGAACAACAACTGTATTCTTCGCATGATATCACATACAAACGATTAATCGATGTCACTGACATAGATGCAGACATAGTGTACATTCATGCACCAAATATTGATCATGCTAAAATCAACAGTCTAGTTTCAGTATTAAAACAAAAAGGCATCAAAGTTATTGGTGGTTATGGTGGAGAATCAAAACTAAAATATGACACTGACCCAGATCTTATAGTGTCAATATCTATGAGACATCTGGACTGTTTGAACAACATGTATCCTAATAAGTCTGTAGCGTTTCTACCAGAATCAATTGATACCAACTTCTTTACTGCAGCCGTGAAAGATGACAATAACTTTATAGTTGGTTGGGCCGGTTGTTTGCGTGATGTAAAGCGACCACATTTACTAAATAAACTAAAATTCAATGTTATTAAGAAAAGTGACTGGGGCAAGCAGTTTTTCTCTGATGGTAGATCATTAAATGACATGAAGTTATTTTATCACTCAATTGATGTACTAGTATTGACAAGTATTAGCGAGTGTATGCCAAGAGTAGTATTAGAGGCCATGTCTTGTGGATTGCCTGTAGTTTCAACAAGGGTTGGTTGTATAGGAATGTTGTTAGATAAAGAATGGATCGTAAGTACATTGCCTGAAGAAAATGTTATTTCAGAAATGAACAATCGATTGTCATTACTTAGTAATAGTAAGTCACTGCGACAAGAAGTAGGTAAGAGAAATAGACAGTATATTTTGAAGTTTTTTAGTTGGGCCGCTAATCAAAGTTTATGGGATAAAGCGTTTGAATTAATTATGCAAAACAAATTCAAAGACATAAAAAATCTTGGCGATGAATTCATACAGTCATTACCAAATTCAAATGAATTAACATTCGACAACTTAGAAGTACAAACTGAGCAAACTACTTTTTCAGAATTAATTCAATGTGAACTAGCAAAACCAGTAACTAAACCGCAAATACAAATTGAACATGAACCGTTGAAATTGCAACCCATATCTAACATAGCAAAAATCGAATGTGTTCCTGACATAGCAAAAGTTGAATGTGCTGATGACATAGCAAAAGTCGAATGCGCTCCTGTGATATCTAGATTAGTAAAACCATTATTCATATCTTACTACACAAAAAATACAGGCTATGAAAACGAATATAAGAAGTTGGAAGCTTCATTAAGGCGATTCAATTTAGATTATGAAATTGTCGGTATTAATTCACAAGGAAGTTGGTTCAATAACTGTTTCTATCGTACAACATTTGTCAAAGACATGCTAAATAAGCATAACCGACCTGTAGTATGGGTAGATTGTGATGCCATAATACAGCAAGATCCGCAACTTCTATCTACATTAAATGAGTTTGATTTCGCATTTCATCCAAGAATTAAATCAAATGGTAGTACTGAACTTCTTGGTGGCACTATGTATTTCAACTGTACTATCGGTGCACTAAAATTGTTAGCTAAATGGACTGAATTAGTAAATGCAGATAGAACGAAATACAGACTCGATCAATCTTATTTGCATGAGGCAGTCAGCACATTACATTCATTGAAAGTATTTCATTTGCCATCCACTTATTGCCAAATATTTGACTTAATGAAAGATGCTGGCAAACCTGTTATAGAGCATTTTCAAGCATCAAGAAAATACAAAAATGAATAGATTAGTAATCATCGGCGGCGGATCAAGCATAAAAGGATTTGACTTAGCTAAGCTCAATCATGAGTTCACATTTGGTTTGAATTTCGTTTGCCACTATTACGATCCCACAGCACTAATCTGGATTGATCGAGATTTCTACTCTAAACATCAGCAAGTAATAAACAACCTCAAATGCGTTAAAATCACAAGAGACAGTCGTGATGTGCCAGCAGACGTATTCAAGCTATTATCAGCAAAAGAATATCATGGACTAGACGGGTTGTCAAAAGGACTGTATCATCCGTATTTAGTTGGACTATTCTCATTATCGCTAGGTATAGCTTTGAAATTCAAAGAGATTTATCTGCTTGGATTTGATGGACGATTTGTTAATGATAAGAGTCACTTTCATGACATTGTACATCGCGGTACACAAGATGAAATGGTCTATATACGAGGCAATGCTAGATTTGATGTCTATAAAGATTGTCCATCTAAAATCTACAATGTTTCACTAGATTCAGCGATTCATGCTTTCCCAAAGATTTCATACGAACAATTTTGTAAGATAATTGATAACAATGAGATATACACTAGTCAAGAGGCAAAAAAATGGTTAGCGTCAAATCTTCGACAACAGACCTGACTATTATTTTTGCTATCGCTTACTAAAAACACTATTCACTCAACAAAGGACGTTTTTATGTAGCGCGCACATCTAATTGAATATAGTAGATTATAAAACTTTGAATTTAGGATTTATTAAAAAAATGGCGCGCAAGGGTCGCTGTAATTAGCCCCTACACTTTTGCTTTCATTTTGAAAAATTGATCGCGCGCAATCGGTTCGGTAGCACCGACCAATTATTTAGAAATTAGACGTATTGAAAAGAACAGGGCCGGCGAGATTCCATCTCAAGTGGATTTTTGCCGGCCCTTTCTTTGTCTAGTGAATTGCGTTCTTGTATACTGCTGGAAGATTGTCTTCGAGGCCACACTTATTACATGACATATTAAGTGTGTTTTGTAGCAGCTCATCGAATGAAGAATCAACAGTGCCGATCTTATAACAAAATCTAGATTCACCAGTAACGACATTGCCATGAACATCAATTGATGGTGAACAAATTTTACCCTTTGTTCTCAAAAGCATTACTGCCTTTTGAAAGTCTCTCAGCGTTTTGCAAAAGCTTCTGAAGTTAAAACATAGTGGCGATGTGCGACCTGCAATCTCACTCAAATTTCTTGCTCGTCCAATGGGACTAAGAAGGTTGATTTTATCAGCAAATAGTACTCGAGGATGATCGATAGGTTCTACTTTCAGTGGATAATATTTTGGATCATTATAGACTTGAATAAGGACATTTGATGCTAGAATCATTTCTCGAGTCTTAAGATCAGACCAAAATAGTCCATTACTTAGAAGAACGGCATTCCAGTCTTTCAATTCATTCAAAAACTGTTGAATCTGCGGATGATCAGTCGGTTCACCGCCGCTTACCAGTATAATACGTTGACCAGAATATACACGCTCAATGAAATCAAGTGCTTTCTTGAAAGTTTCAAGAGACATGTGTTCGCCAACAGATTTTGCATCTTCCATGCAATGACTGCAGCCCATTTGGCATTGAGTTGTAATCTTCACTAGCATTTTTTCACTCGATCACAGAAATTCAAAAACTTTCTGAGAATATCTACACTTTGTTGACGCTTATTGTTTTCGTAATAAGATAGCAATGGTTCTGATTCATTGATAGCCTTTGCAACATCAGCCAATGTCAAACCCAATGATTGACGAATAGTCTTGATTTGCTGACCGATATTACCACGAATGTCAATCTGAACTGTCATACTTGCCAATCAAAACTAGATGCGGGCGAATGATAAGTGATCTTTGGTCCTAACTTTATGACTTGACCAATATTCATTTTTGTCAAAATTAATGAATGAGTCGCAACTATGATTTGACAATGTTTTGACTGTTCAATTAACACGTCACGAAGTTTCACTTGATTCCATGGCGAAATGCCGCTCTCCGGTTCATCAAGTAAAGACAAATGATTGTTGTCTTTTGGAATCTTCTTGATCATGTCTGTACAGATCATCAAACATTCACCGTGAGACATGAACAACATGTGAGCATCAAAAACTGTTTCTACTCTTGATCTTACTCTTGGATTCATTTTTTCAGAATCAAAGTAGTAGCTTTGTAATTTCTCTTTTGCATTTGGATCTGAAAGATCTGTCTTAAATTGCAGGACATCATCACTTAATTTATTGCCTCCTAACGCCCGTAAAATAGTAGATTTGCCACTACCATTTTCACCAACTAAAAAGTTGATTCGACTGTCAAACTTGATGCATTTGCCAATAAGTGATTCTACACGAGTACACGTTGTTATTGTAATACTATCTAGATGCATAATTGTTCTCCTGCCCGGCAATTCCATACCGCAACAGCCTCACGCACCGTTTTCCTTTGAATAACGAAATGACATACGACGCAACCAACGCCCGGTTTTGAATCATATGATGGACCAAGATCAAGGTGCGACCCCGAATAAATCTCTGCCGGATTCCCGCAAAACGGACAGCACAAAATATCGCTGGACAATTGTTTCTTTGAAATCGCGTCGCTATTAACATTCAAAACTTCATCAATAGTAACCGTAAATCCAATAGTACGTTCAATCTGTCGCAATCTCTTGATCAACTTCCTGCGAGGACATTCATCAACGCATTCACCGACACATGAGATCACTGGCGTGTCTTTGAGTTCTTTCGCTAACGCAATGATCTCGTTCTTTTCGTTTTGTGACAACTTATTCAGCATCTACAGTATCCTGTGCTGTCTTTTTCTTTTGTGTCTTTTTGAATGGTGACACGTTTTTTGATTTCTGAGGAAGTGTATGTGGAACCACATTGTTACGCTTTGCACATGCTACGCACAAATCGTAACGAGTAGGATACTTAAAAAACTTCACACCTTCCTCATCTTCACGAAAAGGACCGGCTTGACATGATCCACACCAAGTGTTCTGTTTGGTTTTACCGTTTTCTTTGTAGAAATATTTTCGAACTGGCATTGCCACCTACTTTCTTAAGTTTCCTATTGTGTCAGCTGCCTTGTTGTTAGTTCGAGGCAACCATTTCACACGTACATTTTGACAAGTATTTACCATTGATTGGTTGTCATTGTAAACTGTCAGCAATGGATGCATTGATAAGCCAAGAACGACAGCTTCATATTCAGCAGCTGTATTGTTAGCAGCTTGAATTATTCGTGACTTAGCATCAATGTTATTGCCATCAACCAATATAGCTGCAATTTTTGCTTGACCATTTTTGAAACCAGCATCTGTGAATATAGCTGATCCAATTGTAGTAGCCCTTTTTTCACACTGGTTCATAAACTTGGCTACATCAAGCATCTCTTGCATTTTTTCAATACTAGTTTTGACTTGTGATCTAACATTGTTCACAATGAAATTAAGATCGACATCTTCATGCGTTTTACGATCGCCTGCTGCCTTAAACTTGACATATCCTATCTTGCTAACCCAAATGTCGTGATAGCCTTTTGTTGCGTCTACTATTTGAATATGATATTGTGATCTAACAATAACGCGGTCACCAAAGACTTCTGCCAATTTGCAAACTAGTTTTGCTGCGTCCATTATTTGTTAATCTCTGTGAATATTTCACCGATAATTGCTGACAATCCGCAGTCTCTATCAACTACTATTGATCCTTTTTTATGTAACGGTTGACGTTCATCAATGATGCCCACTGACGGCTCGTAATACTCATAATCATATTTTCGAAAGTTACCATTTGTACCACATGACAAATGACCTTTGTTTTGTGCGTGTAATATGCCGACAATACATCCATTGATGCGAATTTCTGCAGTAAACATCTTGTGTGCCCTACAGTATTATTTCAGCATATCGAATCAACGCGTTAAAAATCTCACTGTGACCTCCAGAATGACCATCTTCGACTGCCTGTGCCATAGCCTTGTCAGCTTTAGGATGACCCTTGAGACCTACAAATTCAATTGCGTCATCACGAAATTTGTCAGGATTATCGTCATAAAATCCGGCAGATATGCGCTCCCAAATGTCAGATGAATTGTACTTTCGTTGTCTTTCTTTTTCGACACATACCGGACAAAAATCTTTTGATGACTCATTCCACCGACCAAGCATTGAATGCATTTGCCAACCTTGATCTTTTGCCTTGTCAATTTTGTCCACGACAATGCTAGCACCGCACTTGCAACTGATCGTGTACACTTTGCTTTCTCGAATCATGTCATCCTCCTTATATCATCTCGCCATGGACAAGCTGAACTCCAAGTACAAACTGAATCAATCAGATATCTACAAGAATCTTTACACGTGCAGCACGGAGCTCGTTTTGTTATACCTTTGATTATAGTTAATCCTGTCTTTTGCCATAGATCTCGAGGGTCGATTGCTTTTTGTTTGCGAACTTGAAATGTAGACTGAGCATGTTCAATAGCTTTTTTAACTTGTTGTGAAGTCATACAGAAATACGTCGCACAGTACACCATCAAATCTTGACGACTAGTCCAATAGTATACTGTTTTTCGATTATCATTTATCATTATGCCTCCAGTAAATCATTCTTTGTCAACCACGCTCTACGACCAATCCACAATCCAAATGTCTTAGAATACTGAATCTGACTTTTTTCATGAGCATCTGACCCAATAGCAATTTTGATGCCCATATCCTTACATCTTCGTATGACATCTTCATCAGCATCTAGTCTATCTGGTTGACAATTAAACTCTATGGCGACGTTATGATTCCTGCACTCTTGCAGAATTGCTTCAACATTCATGACATGACCAGGTCGTTGATTTATGAGTCGACCTGTTAGATGACCTATGATGTGGACTTTACCAGTGCGAATTGCTTTGCAATACATTTCTGTGACATCTTGCTTTGTATGAACGTGAATTGATGCAATTACAATGTCAAGTTGGTCGAGAATTTCATCTGAGTAATCGAGTGAACCATCAGATTTAATGTTAACTTCACTCCCCATTAATATCTTAATGGTTGGATATTTCATCCTCAAGACTTCTATCTCGCCAATCTTCCGTTTAATATCGACTGCCAGTACTTTCGTAGAAATTACTTGTGAATGATCTGTTATTGCTATGCCCTTTAGCCCTTGCCTTATCGCAGCTTGCACCATTTCTTCAATCGTTGATTTGCCGTCAGACCATGTTGAATGAGTATGAAAATCACACTCAATATCATCGGCCTTCAATAAATTCACTGCTGGTTGATCAATGCGATACTTTCCAAACTGAGAGACATCATCACGATGTTCTGGTGGTATGAAATTGAATCCAAGGGAATTGTAGATGCTAGTCTCAGTACCATCATCAAGACGGTCACCAGTTCGTTCGTCACCGAATCGTCTGTAAAGACCGTACTGTGATAGAATTAATCCCTTTGATTTTGCAATTCTACGAAGCTCTTCATTATGATCTGCAGAACCTGTAAGATGCATAACACCAGACTCAAAAGTGTCTGCTTCAAAGATGTAGCAATCGATGCGAATACCCTTGACCCAAACTGATGCTTTTTTCTTACCAATATCTATAACTTTATCAACTATTGGTAAGGTTGCAAATCGCTGTAAAAAATCGCTATCGCTCGATACAACTGCAAAATCAATATCACCAATGGTTGACTTTGACCGTCTGAAAGAACCACAAAATTCAATCCTGTCACAAAACTCTCTCAGTTCACTATGAATTTGTACTATTAATTCCAAAGCTTCATCAAGACGAATTCTACCACGAGTTGTCTCAAGATATTCTATGCCTTGTTTGATGTTTTCGATCGTTTTGTCTTTGAAAACCTGTGCAAGTTTGCCATTCTCAATAGCAACTTTCAACTCAGCAATCATAGATATCCCGAGTGTCTCGTAGATTTTCAATGCCTTTTTCTCGCCAATTCCTTCAATTCTAAGCAACTCTTCGACTTTCTGAGAAGCGTTCAAGCACGCCTGATTATCTACGATAAATTGAACTTTGCCAGTAGAGAGGAATTCTAGTATACTGTTCGCAATCTTAGGACCAATACCTTTGGTGGTCAAAAGATCCAATTCTGAGACCGGCGTAGGTAGGTTAGAAATGAATTTAGCAGCTTTTCTATAGGCACCGATTGAAAACTTGTTATCATTCTGGTGCTGCTTTATTTCAGCAATGTCGTAGAGAATCTTTGCAACGTCTTGGTTTATCATATTAGTAGTAATCATGTCAAATTGCGTAGAAATAACAGAGAGTTAACTAATTTCTAAAAAAACAGCGAACGTTCAAAGCTTGGCTTTTGTTGTTGCTCATTAGCAGTAAGCCTAGAATATTTTCGAATATCAAGTATGAGCAGTAATTTCACTCGCTTTATCAACCGTTTAACAGTGCTTCTGGACATGCTAAATTCTCTACAGATTTCACGAACAGTTATCATGCTTCGCAAAAATAGTCTATGCGTTTATCGTTGACAATTGTCGATGCAGCATGTGACATACTATTGTGAGCTGAACATCAGTCTCATTGTCGCCAAACGATGTTTTGCCATTTTACTGCTTCTATTTAGCGACGTCGAGTCATAGAAATTTACAAATAGTAATTTTATTTTCATTTGTAAACTTTGACATGTTTTCATCGCTGAGTCTGCGTTCAAGTACAATTGTAGAATTTGTTGTAAATTTAATGTCAAATTGACGCGTATAATACGTTGTCTTTCGCTGCCAGAGTCAATAAGGAGATTAGTTAAAGACAGAGTCATAGAGATTTATAGCGTGACAAAGCGCTATAATTCGTCCTCGATTTCGGCCAGGATCAGTAGCTTTGAAACCGATTCAGATTCAATAATCGCTTCTCGAACAGGAAAAAGGGCCGGAGTGTTTCTACTACCAGCCCTTCCCTTCTCTCAACTACTTATTCGCGATCGATAGACTTGATTATTTCTTCAAGATATTTGTCATTGCCTGTTCTTTGTGCTGATTCTACTTTGTACTTAATATCTTGAATGAAACTTTCTAACCGTTCTATCGCGACTGTTGCACCAGTAGGCCAAGACATCCATGCACTTTTACCTACTTCATCTTGTACTGTCTTCATATTAGCCCTTAACTTCAGTTGTTTCAGTTGTAATTGCCGGTTTCTCAGGAGTCTTTCCCAAATACTCTGGCAACTTCATTCCTGCCATATTGAACAAGTCTTGCAATGGAGGAACTGATCCAAGCATACCTGACAAGAAATTGGCAGTCGTTGGTTTGCCATTGCCTGAACCATTACCCATACCGTCCCAAACAGTAACCTTATCGATCTTAATACCCTTAATAGCCTCAACCTGAGTCTTGACTATTTCAGGCAACTTATCGATAATCATCAACATTGCTGCTTGCTGAGTCTGCTGTGGATTGTTACCGGCAGCTGCAACAATCTCTTTCAATCCCTCAGCCTGCTTGATCAACATCTCCTTAAGTCCTCTTGCCTGAGCTTCAAGGTTAGCATATGTGGCATCTGCTTGACCTCTAGCTTCAAGTCGCAGTTTCTCAGCCTGAGCACTAGCCGCAATCTCAATCTTCTTTTTGTCAATCTCAGCTTTGACAACATCATTGGCAGTCTGTGTAGCTCTTTCTCTGTCTGCACGAGTCGCTTCAGCAATTTGTTCAGCAGCATAGGCTTCTTGCAAAGCTTTTGCTGTTGCAACCTTTTCTGATGCTATAGCTGCTCGTTCAGCTTCAGCTTTCTTCTGTCGCATATCTGATGTTGAATTTGCAATTGTCACCTGAGCTGCATTTTCACCTTCAACAGCTGTAGCATTTGCACCTGCAACTTGCACTCTCTTATCTCTATCAGCATTTGCCTGACCAATTGCTCCATCACGATCTTTCTCAGCTACATCTTTCTTAGCCTTGTTAAGTGCTTCTGCAGCAGCTTTCTGCCCAAGAGACTTGATGTAACCAGATTCATCTTGAATGTCAGTAATATTGACATTGATCAATCGCAGACCGATCTTCTCAAGTTCAACTTCAACATTCTTGTAAATGTTCTCAAGGAACTTGTCTCTATCAGCATTAATTTCTTCGATGTCCATTGTTGCTACTGACAAACGAAGTTGGCCAAAGATAATTTCCCTAGCTATACCCTGAATCTCTTTGGATTGTAAACCCAAAAGTCGTTCAGCAGCAGCCGTCATAATCTCAGGCTTTGTTGAAATACCAACTGTGAAATTTGAAGGCACATCGACTCGAATATTCTGTTTGCTCAATGCATTTTGCAATGGTACTTCAATTTGCATTGGAGTAAGACCCAAATATGCATAGTCTTGAATGATAGGCCATACAAAAGCCGCACCACCATGAATGCACTTTGAAGTACTACCCTTTGCCACTTTTCCATACACAATCAATATCTTGTCTGACGGACACTTCTTATACCTCGTAAGAACCGAGATAAAAAGCACGAACAAGATAATGACGCCAGCTGCTGCAGCAATCAACAGATACATACTAGCCCCTTTCAACGATTAAAGTATTGTTTTGGACATCTACTACTTTTACTGGTGACCCTGACGGAATTGCCGTAAGATCTTTACTCATGGCATCAAATTCTCTTACTTGACTTTGAATCATGACATTCACTTTTCCAGTACCTGACATATTAGCAGGAATTTTCAAATAAACACTAGCTGTTCGACCAATCGTATTTTTGATATCTACATTACCACTACTAACTAACTTTGTCATTCCATAGAAAAAACCAGCAACTACCACAGCAAATACACTACCGACTATAATCGATACAACTACAACCAAAACAGGATTGTTCAATGCACCTTTTGCATGAATTAGTGCTATGCCACTCCAACCAAGCATTGTGAAAAACGCAACTAGCGATCTAATACTTAGCAATTGAAAATGAGCTTGCATGTCACCATGACCACTTGACACATCGTGATGAAAGTCAATAGAATCATGCGACATACCAGCAAATGTCAAGATTGCTTGAATAAGCAATGCTGTGCTTGCTATAACTGCAATGAACCAATAGACGTGTTCAATTGCTGACATACCTACCCACCACTCGTTCATGTAGCCCTCCTTATAAATTGTTTAGCTTGTCCTCAATATAATACACGTAATCAGTGAACTGTTTTGTTCGTTTCATATCTTTTACTCTATACAATGGTATGTCTATATGCACATGTTCGACAATTTGACCAGGATTTGCACTCATGATCCAAATATCGTCACCCAATAGCTACTTCCATAAACTTCAAAATAATTTCTTCATCAGTTGCCATATTGACAACTAATCACACTAAATTACAATGAAATATCAAACTTTGTCTTATCGTTTTCTAAAGTAATTACTCTTGCCCTAAGCTCTTGTATTTCTGAAACTGTATCTTGAAGTAACTGAAGTAGAAAATGTTCATTAGCACTCAAATGATGTTCATCTGATTTCAACAAACGAATTTGATCGATACTATATAGCACTCTATGATCATTCTTAGGCACAATCACCTCCAGTAGCAATATGCACAGCGATGAATGCACTGAGACTTACTGTTCAACAACTCTTTTTTATTACCAAGACATGCGCAACAAGGTCTTTGCTTTGAGAACTTGTCAATAGGTTGTATACCAAGCAGTTCGCAGTCTTTAGCTGAAATACATCCTGTACATTCAAAATCTGGTTCACCACATACTTCCGGTTGACCAAGTCTTTCCCATGCCTTTTTTCTTAACTTTAACGGTGCATGAAATGTCGTCCACGGCAATTCAACATCAATATCTTTGAACCTCTTTTTGACATGATCATACTGATCAATAAATGACACTCTCACTCGAGTCTTAAATCGCTTCTGAGCCCTACACAATATGTCATGCGCCGTGTCAATACCCGCATCTGTAGGCACCACTGGGTCAATGCGCAACACTATTCTTTGCGGACCTAACAATTTACAAAGTTCTTCAAATCCTAGTAACGCAACGTCAACGTCAGGCACATTTGGCTCAATTACTGATCTGGCAAAACCAGTAATTGTCGTATGTACTATGATATTTGGAAATCTGGGATAGACTTCTTCGCGTTTGCCATCTTCAATGATAACTTTGATATGATCGAATAGGCTAAGAGGATCTTTCGTAATCAAAATAGCAGGATTACCGTCAATAACCCATTGGCACCATTGACAGTTAATAGCAGGATCACCACGTTCTGTAATACCTATTTGATCATTCACCAACAAACTCAACTATGCTTTTTGTAAAATTTATCTCTCATTCTCATCATTTGCTTACGTATAATAACGCCTTGCTGATATTCACTATTGTTGTCATACACATCACCATCCATGTGATCAATAGCTTCATCCCACACAACCATTCTATCATCAATTTGTTCTTGTGTCAGCTTTTTCATCAATACTCCTGCCCGTATGAGTCAAAAACATTTTCAATTCTTTCTTCAATCTTTCATCTGACGTTTCAGTATGAACATTTTCTGTTTTCTGATCTTCACTATTTATTGATGCCATCCATATCTCGCAAAAAGTATCCCAATTCAATTCACTACCAAGTCTACCACTATTCTTTTGCCACCACATCTTTGCAGTAGAAGTATACGCTTGATTATTCATCTGTACCGTCCCTCTCTAATACTTTGCACAGTAATCACTGTCGCTAGTTGATCACATTCAGCTTTAGTAAAGGCACCTCTACTAGTTTTCAGTAAGTACGATGACACGTTTGTATAATCTTGTTCAAGACTTATTCCGTGACCACAAGCCATTTGCGCTTCTTTATCGCTGTTAGTAAATAGTAATATTTTGTAAGCAATAGTACCATCATGTATAATTGTAGGATCATCGCCACTGAACAATGAATAGAACTTGTTTCCTTCTTTCAATCCTTGCAAAACTACTAATGAATACTTTTTTGCAAGTGCTTTCAAACCACCAGTAAGCACGAATCGTTTGGCTTCTGCCACTGACTTACAGATTCCGATATCACACAAGTTTTTTGTCAAGTAATTTTCTGTCATACTCTTTTGAATTCGAAGTGACGTTTGAAATGACTCAAATCAGTAACAGTTCGTAGAAATTTCAAATAGTCTTTTGCTTCAGCTAAGTCAACCCTTGTTGAACCTTGATATGAAATATATCGAATCTCAACTGCACCTTTAGAGGCTGAAGCGCCGCATGCAAACAAAGGCGCTCGATCTTCTTCATAAAGTTTCACTAACCGTTGCAACCTTTTCAATTCTGCAGTAATTGCGTCTGAAACTTCTAACGCAGTCATATCATCAATTGGCTTCTCTATTCTTTGTTTCAATTCATACACTTCTTTAACAGGCTTTATATCAGATGCTGGTAACAGCTTATTTGATTGCTGCAGTAAAGGAGCGACATCTACATTTTGAACACCGCGTTCAGTGAGAAACATTGCCAGTTGACTCTTTGCACATTCCTGCATTGTCTTTATTTCTTCGGATGCCTGTTGTACGATGAAAGCTGAATTTGATTCAAAGTGCTCTTCAATGACTTTAGCATTGTGAAGTAACTGTTCAAGCGTTTTCTTTCCAGCTTTTCCATCATTGAGAGCTTCGTAAATATCTTTTCTTAAGTCCTTTATCCTATTACTAAGCGATTCATGAACTTCACCCATTCTGTCAACCATTCGATCTTGAACAGATTCAGGCTTTTTCACGGCTTCAACTACCAAGTTACCTTCACGATCACGATATCGTTCTAATGTGACAGTTACAGAACTTGTATCAGTAAGTATTCGAACAAACTGATCATAAGACATTGCCATTCGACACAATGTCTTTTTGTCAGGATCTTCAATCTCTAAACACAAATAGTGATGCTGCGCTTGCAAACAATCATTCAAATATGTGCCTGATGAAGACACTGAAGAAAGTCTAGCGTGAGACATATTTATCCTTTAGTGATCGAACAGTTACTGACTTAACATTAAACATCGGGTCTTCAGGTCTAAAACCACCACACCATGACAACAGAGCAAGTCGAATATACTCTGCAATTTCTGCAATTGTTGCTTCAGGCGCATCTACACTGACTTGAAATTTGCGCTTAGTCTGCTTCAAAATATTCTGTTGCATGTATTTTCCTATTGGGACTTCCTCAATATTCCCAAACAACATAAAGATGCATTTCGCCTAATATCTCTCAATTCCCTAGTTCGATACTCGGTCCAGAATCTACTTTCAAGATTTCTGAATGAAATTCTATACTTTTTCACAATTGATAACAGACTTTGATATACATTCGTTTCCATCTCTGGATCTATGTGTTTTAGCTCAGATTCAAATGCCTCGACAGTTGAATAATTCCAAGCTTTATGATTAAATTCAATCCACGTTTTTCTCGTTTTTCTATTGTAGTAGTATCCGTCTCTGTTCAATACGGGAGATATCTCGCAAAGATCCGAAGACGCTTCATCAAGCTCATCAAGAGAATGATAAACCCATGTGGGAACAGAAAGAACTTTCAAATAGTTTTTCACGGTAAAGATTTAATCTTCTCTTAATTTATTGAAATTGTCACTGCACGTTGCCATGTTTGCTTCGAAATATTCTGTTGGATATCTTTCATTGTGCTTTGTACACCAATCATAAACTGAGTTTTGTTGCGCCTGTGTTGCCTTTAATTTATCTCCAGTAAAATATGAATTCTGACCGAATCCTCCAACCTTGATCCAACCAAGATCTTCAAGTATGCATTCTGATCTGTTGTTTATGTATCCTGTGTCATCTTCCCAGTCAACATTGCTCAATGTGATTCTTACAATTCTCTCAGCCATATAAATATGACCTGCATATTCGCATCCGTAAAACTGTCCTTCTGGACTAAACCAACCAAACTTTGACGTCAATTGAGAATCTATTATTGGTCGCTCTAATTCTATTCGCTTTTCTTGTGTTTCTTTGTCTTCATTTCGCTCTGAGACTACAATGTCTTCTTCATCATACTTCTTTCGAAAAGCTATAGGCAAATCTTCAGTAGTATAACGGAACAAATGACCATCTTCTTGAAGATTCCGGCAAGCATTTACTGCTTGTTGCGGCGTCTTCTCGACGTCCATCCAGACTGGCGGCGCAGCTATTTTCTCAAACAATACGCAATGCATCTCTCGATCAGGACATTTGAGACAAAATATCCTGTCTTTATCTTTATCTTTACAATAGAATCTTGCCCTACTGTCGCTAACCTCTTGATCAGCATTTAGATTTCTTCTTTGATCAAAATTGACAGTTGAGAAATTGTCTTTGTAATATGAAATGTCATGAAATCCATAAGACGTCACATAAGAATATGGCACAAACCATTTCTGACCAATTCTTACATAATGGCCATACATTTCGTCAAGTCTTTGCATGTACTTGACATCTGCTTTTTTAGTCAGTCCTATACCTACATTTGAATCACCAGTAAACTCTGTTGTGCCTGAAAGCACTGCTACAATTGTATTGAAATCTATGCCAACAAGAGACTTGTTCAAAAATCTAACGGCATTTTCCCATTCATTCTCAACAACCAGACTTCTAGCATGATCAGTCATGAACTCACCAGTGATAGTGAAACAAACGCTCTGTATTTTTGTTTTTGTACTCATAATGTGATCATTGAAAAAAAAAGACAATTGCACTTTGTGTGTACGCCTACGGGAATTCAATCCCGGGTACTCCCTGCTAAGGGCTATACTGCTATTCGTACAACGAGGACAATCCGTACCCTCCTTCGAGTACCGGCTCTAAGCCTCGATTCCGAAAGTGCAATCGTCAAAGTTGTGGTCACTTTGTCCTCTTCAAAACAAGCTTGACATGTGTGCGATCTTGTAAGTCCACATTGAAATCTTTCATCACTTGTTGACGAATGAACGGTAGCGTATAGTGTTCAATGTAAGTGGGTTCCCAGTTTTCGGGAATAAGATTGAACAGATTTTCTAATGACAATGGTAAGTAATTCTCTCGAAATTCACGATCCCAACTATCAACGTACCGATATGTCAATAGAAAATGTACCAGTGACCAATTTTCATTGAGATTTCCCCAGTGCGCTTCCCACTGTGCAAGCAAATCTTTATCATAACGCATTCTTATCTTTGCAACACTTAATGAATCACTTGGTCGACTTGTAGTCATTGACACGCACATATCGCGAATTGCTATGTAGTCATAGTCATTTGAAAAAACTGCAGCCCAAAATTCTTTGACTGTGTCTGGTCCATACTCATACACTTCATGAATAAGACTCATAAGACTCAAACAAATTTTCTTGTCAGCAGCTCGATATTCATGGACCACTTTTTGAAGCGCAACGACGTCAGAAACGAACCCGATCTGATCTATACCTCTACATGAAAGTCTTGCTGCAGCAATCATCTCTTTAGAATTATCAAACCCAACATATTGATTGTCGGGCAATATGCCATGAGCTAGCTTGATCATCGCACCATCTGCACAACCATAATCAACAAACACTGAAGCATCTTCAGTTTTGTCAAGAAAAAACAACTTGTCAATTAGCGCTTTTTGCATCTCAGAATTGTAATGCGCAAGATTGACGACTGCTGCAGATTTTACCGTACTTATATCTTTGTAGTTCATATTCTCTGAAAACTGATATTTCTAGTCGTAAGCACTTCGTTTGCCAGCCTTTGCAACTCGACTAGTACTTCTGTATGTGAGCGACCAACGCAGTCACCGATCATTGCAACATGGTCAACAAACGACTCGTAAAGATCATCTTCTTTACCATGAGCAATCTCAAAGTCACCCGTGTTAGCATAGTGCGCTATTTCAGACACAGTTTTGCGAATGCCTTCAATCGACATTGAGTCAACTATGCTATTAGCTTTTCGTATGCGATCAATAGCATTCAAAATGCCCTTCATGTCATTGGCTCTTGCAAAGTTCTCAAGCGTCTGTAACTCACTCGTAAGTTGACTTGTCTTGATATCATTCATCACTTGCTCCCAATTTTAAGATATGACGTTCCAACTATGACACATCACCAAACTTATCCTGTCACAACAATTCCATTAGGTTGAGGCTCAACCCCTGCAAGAATGCGATGTGCTTTCAATACATCTAACTGATTCTCTCCATCTAGAATTGTATGAATGGCCCATGACTCTCTTCCGGCAGGCGATCTCTTGAAAGTCTGTGAAAAAGTCGCTGCAGCGTCTAAGTACCGTTCCTTGTCTGCCATAAACTCCTCCTTTGTATCACTCCATCATTTTCCAAAAGTCAGCTTCAGGTATCACGCTAATACCCATCGCACTCGCTTTTGAAAGTTTGTTACTATTTGGTCGACATGCGAGTAAGTAATTCAACTCTTTACCCACTCGCTTAATCTCTCCACCATTCGCTTGAACCAGCTCATACCATTCTTCTCGCTTGTATGCTTTCTGCGTTGCCGGATTAATCTTTGTCAATGGTCCAGTCACTTGGAATGACTTACCTTGCAGTTTCGTAGATTGTAATGTAATAGCTGTAGGTTTCTTAATGGTAATTCCACAACCCATCAACTTCTCAATCAATGGTCGTCGTTGTTCCAATCCTTCAACAACATCCTTTGCTCTTGAAGGACCAATACCAGAAATCTTAGCCAAATCAGTCTCTGTAACTTCTTCCATCAATGCGTACAAATCATACTCGTCAGTGATCAATTCAGCCATTGTCTCACCGAGAGCAGGAATTGCAAGTGCACATAGAAGAGTAACGACATCCATTTCTTTGCATTTTTCAAACCCTTCAACGATTTTCTTCGCTGATTTGTCTCCTGACCTATCAAGACTTGCAACTTTTTGCATTGACAAAGTGTAGAAATCTGCAGGATCCTTCACCAAGTCTTTTTCATACAACTGTCGAATTGTACTTTCTCCTATATCAGTCAAACTCATTCGCTTCTTCAAAACATCGACCCAGTGACGAAGCTTTCTGAACTCTTTACCAACGCAATTGTCACTTTCACATACCAAATATGCACCATCAGGATCTTTCACCAACGGTCCTTTACATGAAGGACAAACTGTCGGAGCTGTGATTTTCTTTCCGGCAGACTTGATGACTTGCACGACCTTTGGAATGATCTCTCCTGCTTTGATCACCAAAACAGTATCACCAATGCCAACACCAAGTCGATTGATTTCATCGATGTTACACAATAGAGCGGCTTTCACCATCGAACCATCAATATTCACAGGATCCAAAACTGCATTTGGTGAAACAACACCGGTTCTACCAACTTCCCAAATACAGTCAAGCAAAGTAGTAGCTACTCCTCGAGGATCAAACTTGAAAGCCACTTGACCTTTGGGATCACCATTGGAATGAATACCGAGCTCTTTTGACGTAGTGATGTTGTTGAGCTTAATCACCAAACCATCAATGTTATACTTCAACTTTGCTCGATCTGAATCCATATACTGTTGACGAACATTGATGACTTCGGCCGGAGTAACCAACTTGTAATTGGTCGTTACCAATCCCAACGTGTTAGACAAGTAATCAAGCTTTTCAGTTTCAAACGAAAACGAAACATCAGGTGAAACTATGTCATAGAGAATCACGCAAACGTATTCAATGTACTTGCCATCAAATCGTTTGAGAATTCCATTTGCAGCATTTCGAGGATTTGAGAATGACACTCCGGGCAGACTGTTGAGTTTTTCGAAGTCAGCATTGAGGATGATTGCTTCACCACGAAGACTTGCAGTAATCTTCTCCGGTATTGTCTGTTTGACAAACTTCATCAACTTTGCATTAACAGTAACATCATCACCAACTTTACCATCTCCTCGCGTTATACCTTGCACAAGTTGGCCATTGACATAGTTCAATGCTAACGATGCACCGTCAAACTTGTCTTCAAGAACCAATGTCTTTCCTTGAATTCCGCTTGACTGAATCCACTTGTTGAATTCAGGAATGGTCATTGCATTTGCAAGCGATGCCATTGAGATCGAATGTTCGGCTTTTTGCCAACCATTCTCAGAATCCGGCGGTGCGCCGGTCTTCTTCAACTCAGGATTTTCAGGATCAAGCTGCTTCAACAGTTCAAGAATTGCATCATAGACTTGATCTGAAATTCGAGGTTCTTTGTTGTAGTACAGATACCGATGAAGCCTAATTTCTGAAGCAAGTCGTTCAACTTCAGCTTTGACATTTTTCTTCATGTTTCTCCTTGGTTAGTCCTTATAGTATAGTCATATTGTAAAGCGTAGATTTACTAGAAACAACAAGAGAAAAGCTGTAGAAATCAATAATCTACAGCTTTTTCTATAGGCCGATCTACTTTTTCTTTGACTTTTTAATGCCATAGAAAGCTATGATTAGCGTAGAGACTGCACCAATTAGACCTACTAAAGCTTCGATAATCTTGATGACAATGTCAAGATTGTTTCGATGAGAATCAGATTGAGCTTGCAAGTTCTCCATTATAGTAGTCATCTTACTTATTGAAGCTTGTACATTGGCCATATCTTTGTCATATTCATGAACCGTAATATACTGATTTACAGTCGGCAATGGCGGTAACGGTGGTAATACATTAAACAATTGCGCCGGCGGAGTCAATTCAACATGTTTGAACCCAAACTGTTCTGACGCAAGTGTTTTTGATCTAGCACTTCTAGCCAGTAATGAATCTAATGGCGTCAATTGCGCGCTGACAATAGAGCTACATACTAGTATAGACAGTAACATCTTCATGCATTGTCCTCCTCTAGTATTTTTTTAGCAAGAAGCTTACCGTTTTCATTAATGTTATGAGGGCAATCAGTCCATGAACACCATTTACAATTATCACTTACTACTTTCTCAAAACAATCTGCTTCTATTGCATCGAACATCTTGTCAACTTTTTTCATCACAGCGTAATAATCTTCATCTGTAACTTTCACATCAACTATTCTATTCTCTTTCTTTGACGGATGCACAAACCTCACGCAATCTTCAATCATATCAAATTGCTTAGCAAGAGCCCAACTGTAAAGTATCGCCTGCAATCTATACTTCTCTGCACTGTGTTTGCCTGTTTTCCAATCCAAAATGTAGATCTTACCATTTACTTCAATAAGTAAATCCATGTACCCGTGAACATTAATCAAAAACCTACTATTACTATACGGTTGCTTAAATTCAAGCTCTGACCCTATAGACTCATGCATCCAATCGTTCTCTTTTGCCATAGCGACCCAGTTTTTTATCAGCGTAAAACCTGAGCCTCTTGCATATTTCAATTCTATTTTTTCAGCCTTTTGCACTTTGACTTCAATATCAAAAAATTTCTCCCAATTTTTGAACAGATCATATACTCTAAACGTTTTTTGTTCGTAAAATGACTCTAGTAATTTATGAAATGCTTGACCAAGCACTAATGGAGCACTTGGCACTTTAAGAGTCGGGCGCTTAAGCACTTTATCTTGCTTAAACGCCCAAGGACACGTGCAAAAGTAATTTATTGTGGATGCTGATAAATTGAAATCAAGCTTTTTCAACATTCTTCCTTACTGAATCAGACAACCACTTTGTAGCCTTTTCATGCTTAACAGCTGTTTCACTCGCACGATAATTTGTATCCTTCTTCAAATTCTCAAGAACAGCTTCAATCTCCTTATCACTCTTGTTCAGAGTCTTAGCTCTATTAACAACAAAAGCTTCAACTTCTTCTTTAGATGCAGTAAAGTTATTGATCATACTAACATGATCTAAAAATATCTTTACTTCAAGAGTCTTTTCAACTCGAGGTCTCTTTTGAGCATAAAATACGTCTTTACCATTCTTATTCTTCTTCAAAAACTCATCTTCAGTCGTTCCCATACGATACAACAGTTGATGCCATTCGTTAGCAAGTTCCCATTCAATCATAGCTGTAGGTATCGGCTCAATCTTGGCCTTCAATACACACTGTGTCAAAATGTCAGACTCATAATTCTCTTCATCAATTTTAGCATGATCTACAATAAGTTTGTCACGAATAGCTTGTCGAAATCCATCCATGGTCTTATCATCATCACTTGCAAGCTGCTCAATTGTCTTAATCTGTTTTGAACCGATTTTTGTAATCTTCACAGTGAATTCAGCGTTCTTACCTTGTAACTCTTTTGCATGATAATCATCAGGAAACTTAGTTATGACCTTACCTTCTTCATTCAACTTGAACTTGACCATTTGCTCTTCAAAACCACTAATGAATTTTGTCTCACCAACAACAAATCTAAAATTCTTAGCAGTTCCACCAGAAAACGATTTACCATCTACTTGACCTGAAAAATCTATGATCAAAGTGTCACCATTTTTGATCACATAATTTGAATCAGTAATATTCTCAAACAAAGCTTTTGAATTTTGTATTGTCTTAATCTGATCATCAACCATTTGTTCTGATACTACTGTGACATTTTTCACTGCACTAACTTCATTAATGTCAAACCGTTCAACTGCCGGTTTCAAATACACTGTAGCCTGAATTGTCAATGGCACATTATCCTCAAATGGACCAACGACTTCAAAATCAGATGCTTCAACAACTTCAAGCTTCAATTGTTCAAGAGCTCTTTTGTACAGCACATCAA
>Ga0315284_10000302_pt1 | contig 67188 bp, 58 predicted proteins | sample YL17G09_16_MG_FD_203696 | JGI IMG/M metagenome (GOLD analysis project Ga0315284, IMG submission 203696) | Sediment microbial communities from Yellowstone Lake, YNP, Wyoming, USA - YL17G09_16 | ecosystem: Environmental > Aquatic > Freshwater > Lake > Sediment | place: USA: Wyoming | collected...
ATCCAAATCCAAATCCAAATCCAAATCCAAATCCAAATCCAAATCCAAATCCAAATCCAAATCCAAATCCAAATCCAAATCCAAATCCAAATCCAAATCCAAATCCAAATCCAAATCCAAATCCAAACTTGTTTGATAATCATTCAAAAATATTCATATGAATCAAATGAATCATATGATAAAATAATCCGAACCCAATTGTCTGTGTTGCTTAAAGCGAACCGAGCATTGCGCCGACGTAGCCGGACGTGTAATAGTACACCACGGCAAACACGACGGCATGCACGAACGCAACCACGTGCTTGGAACCGTTGGGCGGGATGCGCAGCAGCACGTTGGGGCTGAGCACGTAAAACAGGAAAACCAAATAGATGAAGCTGGAAATGTTGAACATTGTGTCTATGGGGGTTATAATGTATGTAAATAAAAAAATAAAGGGATTTGGTTTTGGTTTTGGTTTGCTAAAAACAAATGAACCAGCGCACTAAAGTTTCTTCTTTGTTTTTTGTTTTGAATCCGCCGATTTTTGTTTTTGCAGCTTGAACGACCCCGGTTTTGCAGCGCCGTTGAAAAATTCGTTCAAGTGTTCCATGATTTTCTTGCTAATGATTCGGTCGATTTCTTGTTCCATCGGGTCTTTTGGAACATGCGCATCCTGAAACCGTTGCATGAACTGCAAAATGCGACTTCTAAAGTGTTCTGTGCCACCAATGCCAACAACGGTGGTGCGCAGCGCGGTCGATTGCATGAACCGGTCCACCAACGTGTGCACGCTGAGCTGATGCACGTACGGCTTCACATTGATGTAATACACCTGGTCGTGCTCCATTTGCGAATGCATTTGGTCGTCCAAAAAGCACACTTCCACGTTGGACGGCAGCTTGGTGCACCGCATGAAATCGTCATACGTCTTGTCGTGCGTGGTGCGGCCCATTTCTATGATTTTGCCGTTGATTTTGAACGCCGCCACAATTTTGTCAAACACGTTCCCCCCCAGTTTGTGTTCTATGTATCGAATGATGTGTTCCACCCACTCTCGCGGCCCGCTGTTGTTCGTGTAAACCATGATCCCGCAGCATTCATTCGCCTCTTTCTTCATTTTCAGGAACCGCAAAATGTCCATGATGTTGGGACGCAAGAATTCGGGGAACGCGTTCATCAAATGGTCAAAGTGCGCGTATTGCGCGCTGGGGTCGTTGCTCCACGACGTTTTGGTCAGTGCATCGCAAAAGATGCCCAGCTCAACAAAGTATCCAATGGTTTCGTCCACATCCAGCACCACTATTTTTTTTGAGGCGATTGTCGTTGTCATGGCAATTTCCACTAAATGTTTATGTGCGCGTGTGCAAGCTATAATAATTCTATATTTAAAATTACATGACTATTTGTGTGTTTCATGCACAGTCAAAAATATTTTTTTTTATAAGTGTTTAATAGGAAACCGGGTTGCACGTTTTTGTTTTAGGGTTTAGGCATTTCACTTAATTCAATTTAATTCAATTAATTCCATTGAGAAACATGGCCAACATGAAAATGACAAAATCAGATTATGAGAAGATTCTCTCGTATTATAAAATTCCAACTGCCAATTTAAGCAGCTCCGACGTGAAACGAAAGGCGGAAGAGATTTTGGCAACCAAGTTGTGCAAGTGCATCAAGGCCGTGGAGAAAAAAGTGGGCACTCAAAATGCAATTGCGCTTTGCACCACCAGCGTGTTCGAAAAAAAGGGATTGAAATACTTTGACATGTCGTGCAAAGGGCGGGCCCAGTTCCATCCTCGCAAGGGAACCAGTGGGCGAAGACGGCATGCATCATTCATTGCCAAAACACGAAAAAATATTATATCTGCAAATTGATATCCGCGCATTGCACTGCCCGCATCACATGGTGTTTTTTTTTATTGCCGATTTGGCATTGTCGTTTGCACTCAAGGCAACGACATGGTGTTTAGGAAAAACATATGACGGGGTCGTCTATCTCATTGCGAGATCCAAGACGCCACCACCACATGCAACTTATGATATAAGCGACGAGGATGATTGCATCATCGTCCGTTCAAATGCTCCAACATGAAAGCGCGTTGCTACGCATTTATGTGCATTTTGTTTTATATTTATGCATCTGCTTCATCATCCAAATAATCCATTGCGGTAAGGATGACGCGTTCTTGCGGACTCAGTCGCTGAAAAATGACGGATTCGTCCATGACGACGTGAAACATCGCGGGGTTGGGATGCGTTTTGCACAAAAGCTGCACCCCTTTTTGGCCGATTTTGATATCGCAGATGATGCCGCCCCTTGCAAGAGAGAGCTTTGCCGGGTTTTTCAAATCAATCCATCGAATGTATGACCCGTGCAACAATCCATTCAAATCATCCACGTGTCGATAATCTCTCAGTTTGTGGAAGTAGTCTTCCAAAATGGATTGATTGAGTCCAAGTTGTTGCAACTGGCGCAACTTTTCTGCATTGATTTTGCGCGTGGTTAAATTTGAGATGGATTCATTGTTTTCATTTTCAAGCGCTTTTTCGAGCGCGGTCATGTCGACTTGTGCTGCACTCGTGTTCATTTTGATGCGCGTGCCATTACCTTGCAGTCTGTGCATTGTGTTTATATTTTTTATCCAAAACATAAACAATATAAACCGAATTCTTATTATTATTATAACGTTACATGTTTAGAATATTTCTGAAATTTATCAAAAGGTCAATGCAATTCGTTCGCCCACCCAGAGAGGATGGAGGGGGCATTGCCATGACCACCACAGCAACCACCCGAATGGAACTGAATCCCGTAGCGCCAGCGTCGACTGCCATTGTTGTGCCTGTGCCTGCCATGGTTGACCCTGTGCCTGCCATTGTTGACCCTGTGCCTGCCATTGCTGTGCCCGCGGATGATTACAGATATGAAAATGACATGGAAGTCATCTGCAAATGGAATTCGGCTGCAAAAGACGATGTGGCGCCGTTGATCGCAATGGTTCGTCAACTGCTTTTGTTTTCAGACTGCAAAAAAATGACGGTTCGCTCATACGCAACGACCAATGATGACATTGTGCATTATGTTGGCAAGATAAAACGCCGCCCAACGCTTCTAATTGATGTGTCCCACATTGACATCCACAACCATCCGCAAATTTACATGATGTACCGCAACATGCGCTCCATAGTTGGCATGCATCGAGTGTCCAATTTCATGGTGCGCGTGGAACACGCATTTGACAATTCGCAAATACAGTCCGAACATTTTGTTGTTTCAAAACTCATGAACATTTCAAATAAATCAGACGTCGTGCCATATGTGATGCCAGATGTGGTGGTTGGTTCCGGAATCGATTCAATTCACCACATTGTCTTGCCGATTCACGTGAATTTGAGAAACATTCAAAAAATACCGCCCAGTGTCCGCACAATATTCCATCACATTTCATACAGCATTCAGCCGGTAGTGTGTCAATCTCACACATTGGACACTTGGCTCAAACGCGAACCGCATGCCACAAATGCCCAAATCATGCATTTGTGCATTCAAATGGCAGAAGCACTGGTTTACTTGCATGATTTAAACATCGTGCACAGCGACATCAAACCCGCAAACACGTTGGTGAAAAGGGACGACTCTTCTCCATCATCCCTGTCGCTTTACTTGATTGACTTTGGAATGTCCGGAAATGCTGGCGTCAGTGATGGAACCGGAGGAACCAAGCCGTTTTGTGCGCCAGAAACTGGAAACGGGTTCAACCCATCAGTGAACATGGACGCATACGTGTGGAAAAAACTGCAAAAACATCACGACGTGTGGTCCATGGGGTTGATGTTTATGACCATGATCGTGTTTCGCAAATTGTATCTTTTTTCGAAAGATTACCCCCTCAATTTCTTCAATGCCGAACAAAGCGGACACATCAATCCGGAATGTTTTAATGCAATTCAAAATGAACCCATGCGGGACTTGTTTCGGCGTGCACTTTTGCCAGCGGAAGATCGCATAACTGCTGCTGATTTTTTGATTTTAGCCAGAAGCATTGACGTTGATTGCATCGGTTGCAGCAGCAGCAGTGGCAGCAGTGGCAGCAGTGGCAGCAGCAGTAGTAGTAGCAGTGGCAGCAGTAGCAGCAGCAGCAGAAGTGGCGACGAGAGTTGATGCAGGGGCAAACGCGGTTATTTTCTTTTCAATTGTGTCGCGTTTCACGTTTTGCTGTTGCAGTAGCCACATGCAAAGCTTGTCCAGCACGCTGACGGTGTTCATGTAAGTTCTGTATTTGAAACAGCAAATGGTTGCCCCGGGCATTGTTTCTGGGAATTTAATGCTGCACCACCAATATGCTGGTATATAAATGATTTGACCGGCGCGCAGCTCCACATCCATCGTCTTGATTTTATCAAAATCAGCGCGATATTCGGCCTGCACTTGCCACGGGTTCACGGGAGACCGAAACTCGAAATTGTCATAGTCTGAAACTGGATACAGGTACTTGCTGGCATGGGGGGCGATGAGTCGCATCTTCACGCTGCCATGCGTCACCAAGTAGTAGTTGCGATAATTCAGCTCATACCGCAGCGGGGTTGTGGTGCCCGGAGATGCGCACATGAAATCATAGGCGCATTTGGAGACCATTGGCGGGCGCAAAAACGCGTCGTTGTATTTGAATGTTTTCACAAGACCCGTTTCTTCCAAAAAGTCGCCGTTGTTTTCGCTGATGTAGCGCGACTCTTTGTCGCTTCGAAATGATTCGGCGGCGGCGTGCAGCGTGAGCGGGACGTATAACTCGGTTGCATCGGCTTCATCCGCCGCATCCTTCACGTTGCGAAGTCGCACGTCGAATGCACCGTATGCGGCGCGAATTGCGCTCAGCGTGCACGATTCCATCAACCGCTCATTCGGATAATCAAACAGCACCGGCTGTCGCAAGTCGCACACTTCTTCCAACTTGTCTTTGGATGGTTGGTCGATTTCATACACTTCCAGATCATTGCTGGTTTTCATGTGAAAGTAAATGTGCAAGTAAAAAAAGAGAATCACACAAAATATTAAAATGGCAAACACTGATTGCATTTCGGGATTGATACTATTATTGTAACGCGTGATGTTTTTTTAAATACTTATGTTTATTTATATGCTACAATAATTTCATATAAATATTACGAGGCACATTGATGCGCGCGGTTTATGGATCTATCACGTCCATGTGAATGTTCTCTCCCGACTCTTCTTCCAAATCGGAGGAATGCGGCACAGATGCAGCGGCAGTAGCAGGGACAGGGGCAGCGGCAGTAGCAGGGGCAGATGCAGGGGCAGCGACAGCGGCAGTAGCAGGGACAGAGGCAGCGGCAGTAGCAGGGGCAGATGCAGGGGCAGCGACAGCGGCAGTAGCAGGGACAGGGACAGCGGCAGCGGCAGTAGCAGGGGCAGCGGCAGTTGTGGTCAAATTTTGACTAATCAATTTCAACAACATCACGTTCATTTCATTGATAGTCTTTTGTTGGGCGTGAAGCAATTCGCGCAATTCTCGGTTGTCGTTTTGCACGGTGTCGATTTGTTCAATGATTTCGGACAAGTTGGAGTTGGACATGATGTTGTCCACGATGCCGGAGACAAACTCGTCGTCGACGAGGAGAGACTGTTTGGTTTGTTCCAATCCAACGTGTCCGGCAAACCCCTCCGGCAATCCATCGGGCAATGACCCGGATTCAATGCAATTCAAACGGTTCTTAAGTTCATCAATGGTTTGACTTTGTTGAAACAACAGCGTGTCCATTTGTTTCATTAGATAAATGGGAGGCATTGGCCATGTCAGTCCGGGAGTTTTGCCAGATGTCGCTTTTTGAGTTCCAGATGGTTGCTGCATTTTCTGCTGTTGTTGCTGCTGCTGTTGCTGCTGTTGCTGCTGTTGCTGCTGTTGCTGCTGTTGCTGCTGTTGCTGCTGTTGCTGCTGTTGCTGCTGTTGCTGTTGCTGCATTTGCTGCATTCGCTGTTGCTGCATCATGAATTGTTGTCGTTGAGCCGGCGTCATGTTTGCTAAAGAAGGTGCAGACACAGGCGCAGATCCAGGTCGTTGCAAAGGCTGTTGCTGTTGCTGTTGCTGCGTCAACGGCGGCTGAAGCTGATTGGCGCGACGTTTCTTGGCCGCAGAAATGGATGCTGAACTACTCATGAATGCGACTTGATCTTGATTTGTTTAAATGGTCATGACACTATAATTTTATATTATTTGCGCATTAATCATTTTATTTGCGCGATTGAAATGCTAAAACCAAAACAATGGCAAAAAAATGATTTTCAATAAAAATTGAAATCAGTTAAACACAAAATGCCGGTCTATGTATCATACTGATTTCAGTGATGGCAGTAGCAGTGGAAGCATCAGCAGTAGAAGAAAATTCATTCCGTTTATTCGATTTTCAAGTGCGCGATGAAGTGCCGGGCACAAACAGTCGCAGCAGCAGCAGCAGCGGCGGTTCCAATGGTCTTGCAAAACACAACAAGGACAAAAAAAGGTTTGTTATTCAAATGTTCGGCATCAATGAACAAGGCAGCACGTGTTGCATCAGCGTTGCAAATCATGAACCCTTCTTCTATGCAAAAGTGCCGGAATCGTGGGGCTTTGATGCCAAGGCGCGCTTCATAACCGACCTGAAAACCGCGCTCGGAAAATACAGCGAAGATTCCATACTGGTGGATGACTGCAAGCTCATTCGACGCAAGGCGCTCTACGGGTTCGATGGCGGCAAGGAGCACAAGTTCATCCTTCTCAAATTCAAAAACATGGCAACCATGAACCGTGCGAAGAACCTCTGGTATGACCACAAAGGCACCGAAATGCGCCTCAATCCGCACGGTTACAAGGGCACCCAAATTTACGAGGCCAACATTCCGCCCCTGTTGCGCTACTTCCACATCAAGGATATCAGCCCATCCGGCTGGGTCAAGGTCAAAGGTCAACCCATCGAATCCAACAAGCAGACCACCTGCCGGTTTGAATATCATGTCGGCCACAAGGACGTTGTTCCACAGCCGGAAAAGGAAACCCTGGTTCCCTACAAAATCATGAGCTTTGACATTGAGGCCAGCAGCAGCCACGGCGATTTCCCCGTGCCCATCAAAACCTACAAAAAACTCGCCGCCAACATCGTGGACGCGTGCTTAAGGGACCCCGTTAATGCGGCAACCCAGTCCGAAGTGCATCGCATGATTCGCACGGCATTCCACGACCCGAAAAGCGGCAGCAGTCCGTTGTTCACGTTGCACGAAGACATTGACCGCATTTACACCAAGACGGTCCCCGCGTCGGAACGCTTGGATGCCATGTTCGAGCGCATGTGGACCACGCCGGTTCAAACGCTGATCGAAGAGGCCGACCCGGAGGTCATGCAAGCCAACACCATTGAGCGCATGTTTGAAAAAATGAAAGCAGAAGCCGACGCCGACGCCTTGGCGGAAGGCGATGATGCGGACGATGACGACGGCGCAAATGCAGACGATGGTAGAAGCGTGTTCACCACTGCAACGGCGCAACCCTCTTGGGCAAAACCCAATAAGGCCGCTGCATCTGCATCATCATCATCTGCATCATCAAGCGCCTGTTCCATTCCCGACATGCTGCGGTCCTCCGCACTGGATCGCGAAACAAAAATCAACCACATGAACGACGCGCTCATGGCCGTGTTCCCGCCAGTGGAGGGCGACAAAACGACATTCATCGGTTCCACGTTCCTGCGATACGGCGAAGATCGACCTTATTTGAACCACTGCCTGGCCCTCGGCACCTGCGACCCTGTTCCCGGCGCAGAAATCGTCAGCTGCAAGACCGAGCGCGCGCTGCTGCAAGCGTGGACCGCCCTTGTCCAGCGCGAGGACCCCGACATCATCATCGGCTACAACATCTTCGGATTTGATTACCAGTTCATGTTTCACCGTGCCCTGGAAAACCACGTGGAGGACGAATTTCTGAAGCTGTCGCGCAATGCCGACGAGTTTTGCGGCAAGCGCGATTTCAAAACCGGGCGTGTCAGCATTGACGAAACGAGCATTGCCCTGGCGAGCGGCCAGTACGACCTGCATTACATCGGCATGCCGGGGCGTCTTCAAGTTGACATGTACAACTACTTCCGCCGCGACTACAACCTCACGTCTTACAAGCTCGACTACGTTGGGTCTTACTTCATCGGCGACGATGTGAAGTCCATTGAACACCGCGTGGAAGCCCGGGGAACATTGGTTCCCCGCACCCCTCCTTCTCAACATTGGGAATTCAATGATCGAATGTCCCCCCCCTCCGAATATGATGGAAAGGTCACGCGCATTTTCAGCAAGAATCTCACGGGGCTCGAGGTCGGCAACTACATTGAGCTGGAGGAGACCGGCCATTCCACCGACCCCTACAAGGACGGCCAAAAATTCCAAGTCGTGGCCATTGACCGCAGCGCCGGCCACTTTGAAATCCTCGGGCACGAAACGCCCGACCTGAAGAAGCACGTGCGATGGGGCGTGTCCAAGGACGACGTCACGCCGCAGGACATTTTCCGCATGACGAACGAAGGCCCCGGGCCGCGCGCCGTCATCGCGAAATACTGTATTCAGGATTGCAACCTCGTCCACCATCTCATGAAGAAGGTGGACGTCATCACCGGATACAACGAGATGGCCAAAATTTGCAGCGTGCCCATCAGCTTCCTGGTCATTCGCGGGCAGGGCATCAAGCTGACGAGCTACATGGCCAAAAAGTGCCGCGAGAAAAACACGCTCATGCCCGTCATCGACAAGGGGCCGTCGGGCGAGGGCTACGAGGGCGCAATCGTGCTGCCGCCGAAGCGCGGTCTCTACCTGGACAACCCCGTGGCCTGCAACGATTACTCGTCGCTGTATCCGTCGTCCATGATCAGCGAGAACTTGTCCCACGACAGCAAAGTGTGGACCAAGGAATACGACCTGGACGGCAACATGATTCGCGAGACGGGCGAAAAAGACCCGAAAACTCGGCAGCACATTTACGACAACTTGCCCGAGTATGGCTACGTGGACGTGGAATACGACACCTATCGCTGGAAGCCCAATGCCCGTGGCAAGATGGAGAAGCACCTGAGCGGCAAAAAGGTGTGCCGGTTTGCGCAGTTCAAGGACGGCACGAAGGCCATTCTGCCGTCCATTCTGGAAGAGCTGCTCGCCGCGCGAAAATCCACGCGCAAGCTGGCGGAGCAGCAGTCCGACCCCTTCATGGCCAACGTGCTGGACAAGCGGCAGCTGGCTTACAAGGTCACCGCGAACTCGCTGTACGGACAGTGCGGTGCCAAGACCAGCACGTTCTATGAAGTGGACGTGGCGGCTTCCACCACGGCAACCGGACGCAAGCTGCTGACGTATGCCAAGCGCATGGTGGAGGAGGTGTATGGCAACACCGAATGCCAAACGAGCAAATATGGCATCGTGCACACGCGGGCTGAATACGTGTACGGCGACAGTGTGGCGGCATACACTCCAGTGTATGTCCGATTGGGCGGAGTCATTGATGTTTGTCCCATTGAAGCGCTTGCAGAAAAATATGGCGCGACTCCGAATGAATGGTCCGACTGCAAAGAAGATGGCAAACAAACCAAGCAGGTTTGCGAAATGATGTGCGGCGTGGAAACGTGGTCGGAAAAGGGATGGACCCGTCTTCATCGCGTTATTCGGCACGTGCTCGCCCCTCACAAAAAAATGATGAGAATCATTACGCACACTGGAATTGTTGATGTGACGGACGACCATTCTTTGATTCTCTCAAACGGTGATGAGATTTCACCAAAAAATGTGGAGATTGGAACCAAATTGCTGCATTGTGCGTTGCCGCAGCCACAACCCGCATCCGATGAAGTGCCAGTGATCACTGTTGAACAAGCCAGAGTCATGGGGTTCTTCTTTGGAGATGGAAGTTGCGGAGAGTATGATTGTGATTCTGGCAAAAAATGTTCATGGGCATTGAACAATGCCTCGATGGAATTCATACATAAATATCTAGAACTATGCAAAATCGCTTACCCAGATTTGGATTGGACCTACAACGACACTCTGGAAAGTTCGGGGGTGCACAAAATTGTTCCAAAATCAAAAAAATATGGAAGCATTGTGGAATTTGTGAAATTGTATAGGAACATGATGTATTACCAAAAATGCAAAATCATCCCAACCAGCATCCTCAATGGCACGAGAGAAGTTCGAGAAAGCTTTTGGAACGGCATGTATGATGCTGACGGCGACAAAGACAAAAATGGATACAATCGAATTGACCAAAAAAATCAAATCAGCGCTGCATGCATATGTTTGTTGGCTCAAAGTCTTGGATGGAAAACATCATTGAACACGCGTTCAGACAAGATGGACATTTATAGAGCGACCATGACAACCGGCGTTCAGAGAAAATGTCCCGATTCCATCAAGAAAATATTAACATTGCCGGTTGTGGAGAATCAATGTGTTTACGATTTGACCACAGACAATCATCATTTTGCGGCTGGAATTGGAAACATGATTGTTCACAACACGGACTCTGTATTCTACACGTTCAATTTGTCCAACAAGGACGGAACACCCATTCGCGGCAAGCAGGCGTTGGAAATCACGATTGAACTCGCGCGCCAGGTGGGCGACATGGCGTCGGCTTTCTTGAAGGCACCGCACGGGTGGGTGTATGAAAAGACGCTCATGCCTTTCGGTTTATTACAGAAGAAGCGCTACTTCGGCATCTTGTATGAGACGGACCCAAACAAGGGCAAGCCGAAGAGCATGGGCATCGTGCTGCGTCGCCGCGACAACGCACCCATCGTCAAGGACGTGTATGGCGGCCTGATTGATATTCTGACGAAGCAACAAGATCTGGAGGCAGCCGTGCATTTCGTGCGCGACTCGCTGCAGTCCCTCGTGGACGAGCGCGTGCCCATGGACAAACTCATCATCACAAAATCGCTGCGTTCCACGTATAAAAACCCGCAGCAAATCGCGCACAAGGTGCTGGCGGACCGCATGGGCAAACGCGACCCGGGCAACAAGCCGAGTTCGGGCGACCGCATCCCTTTCGTGTACATCCACAATCCGGACAAGAAGGCGCTGCAGGGGGAACGCATCGAGACGCCGGACTACATTCGGGCCAAGCGTTTGAAACCGAATTACTCGTTTTACATCACGAACCAGATCATGAAGCCGGTTGCGCAGCTGTTCGGCCTCGTGCTGGAACAAATGGCGGCGTTTCGGCGCAAGAAGGCGCGCTTCTTGGAGGAGCTGGAATCGGTGCGGAGCAACTGGACGGACACCGATGACAAGCTGCAGAAGAAGCTGGACGACCTGCGATTCCGCGAAGTGAAAGAGCTCATATTTGACGACTACTTGCGCCAGGCAGACAACCTGGCGAAATCAAATAAGAGCATAACGGAGTTCTTCAAAACCAAAACTAGTAAATGAACTGAAACAATGAAGGTGCATGTGCAAAAAAAGAAAATTATCTGCGATATGAACGATAGTGTGAACGATTTATAATTATTTTTTTATGAATTCTTTTTGATGTTTTGCGAGTTTTTGGTTTGTTCATACTTCTTCGTCTGAGTTTTCTTCCACCCATAAAACCAATTACATGACCTCTTCCACTTGTTGGACTGTGCCTGACTGCAAGATCCGCCGGGTCAGAGCTTGGAACATGTCTGCACCCAATAAACACGACATACACGTTGTCATTTCCAGAATATTCGCGAATTTTACCAAAAAGTTCATCTGAACGAATTAGTGTATGTCCAGTTGTTACTGATTTGTAATCAGAATAAAATGTAGAACGATGAATAGAGACAAGGACATTGTGTGTTAATACTCGAGTTAATTTAAGAGCAGGAATGTCTTTTTTATCAATGGCATATTTTGTTTTCAAGGCCACAAATATATCACTAAGTGTATCTTCGCTTGATTTCTTATCTTTCTGATATCTCATAACCCATTTGAGTTGTGGATCTTCAAGCCGTGTGTCATGCCTGATAACCAACTGCAATATTTCTTCGCGCAACCTTTCGACATCCTCTATGGCATGAGAACAAAATTCATTGATTGAATCTCCAAATTGAATTGCACTTTTATAGCGTTCGCGATTTTCATGCAAACTGTCAATGTCTGATTGGACAATTTGTCCACCTGAATGGCGTATAATTAAATCGTCAGTTGGACATGCAATAAACCCCTGTCCTGGCAACCGTTTTTCAATCGCAATTATAGCTCTATCTTTGTCGATTGTTTCACGATACAATTGCATGCCAGGATTGACCTTCTGTCCAAGAATAACATCGCTGACATCCATGCCTGTTTCATGGGTTGGAGAGAATTCATATATGGCTGAATGCACTAAAGCACCTGGGAGGAAACACATTTGAACTGTCATTTCTGCCTGGTGTTTTCTTTGTCTAAAATCACACGGTTGTCGTTTGCCATTATGAGTTGCGTACACAATTCTCATCGCACTCAGGCGGGACAACAATCCCATTACATCTGAATCGGTTGGCAGAACATGATGTGCAAAACCACGACTATCACGCTGAGGACCATATTGACTGAACAGGTGTCTGAACATGTCGATTGGAATCTGTCCATCTTTCACATGAATTGTTTGGTTCATCTGGGTCAAAGTGGTGACTGTCATGTTTGTTGGAAGTGCCCTTTGTTCACTGGGATATATGACTTCCGAATGGTTCGCCACAATAAATAATCTATTATAAGATTCATCCGTAGATGATGCCGTCATTAACGCGTTTCTTGATATATAATTTATTATTATTATTTTATTTAATCAACATCGTCGATATTTCTCGGGCCTGGTGCTGGTGCTGGTGCTGAACCTGAAGCGCCTGGCCTGGACATCAAATCAAACGAAAACACAATTGAATCATCATTCACTGTGTTCAATTCGAACCCAGGAAGGTTTCCACTGTTTCGCAGCAATTCATTGTAAAATGTGTTAATGTTGATATCAGATTCGAGTGGAATGCTTATTCCGCGCATGGGTTCGGGAGCAGCAGTGGCCGGAGGAGGAACATCATGAGTAGAGCTCATTAGGTCGTGTCTACATGTGGGACATGTGTTATTCATGCGCAGCCATTGCATCAAACTATCTGGGCTGAATATGTGTCCGCAATGCCGAATGCGCACAACACGCTGATTGGGTTCAAACGCGTCTTGTGTGATTGAACACACAGTATTCAGTGGATTTACTATATTTTGAAAATGCGCAAATTCTTCTATTCTCTCGTTTAATTCTGCTTGTGTCAACCTTGGTTCTTCTGGTTGGTACAACATTCCCATTAGCGCATTCACAATGTTGTTTTCCAGGGTTGTTCCCAATGGTGGAGTTCTCAACGGTGGAGTTCTCAACGGTGGAGTTCTCAACGGTGGAGTTCTCAACGGTGGAGTTCTTGCATGACTCCTCCATGCATTTATTGGCGGTTGCTGTTGTTGCTGTTGTTGCTGTGGTTGCTGTGGTTGTTGATGTGGTTGTTGATGTGGTTGTTGTTGTGGTTGATGTGATTGTGGTGATTGCCGTGGTTGTGGTTGCCGTGGTTGCTGTGATTGCCGTGGTGGTTGCTGTTGTGATTGATGTGGTGGATGAGGAATGAGAAGCCATGGATATGGGTTTGAATTGATTGAGGTTTGAGTCCCATGCAACGCACGTTCCAATACATGAAACATGTGGTTCGAATGATATGTGAAATGGGTATAACTTTGAATCAAGCTTTCATACATGGCAAACAATCGTGCATTGTAAAAAGGAATGCTGTTTGCATCATCTTGTGCCGGGAATGGTTGTCCTTGTGTTTGCGAGCGACCTTGTGTTCGATTTCCGCGTCGGCCAGGCATTTTGTGTAAATTGCTTATTTACACTGAATCATCTTTATTTTTTTAAGCACAAACATAAATATATATTCTATGAATTAAAAAAGTGAACACCTACAATGAGTTTCGATCTCACCACCTCCGAGATTAGATAACCATCCATTCATTCGGACGATGTCTGCGGTCATGCACACATTGTCATTTATTTGATTAGACGATGTTTGGGTGTCCGGCGCTCTTCCACTGAGCTTTGTAGGTTTGTTATTAACTCTGTGCGTGGACACAGAGGCTCTGGTGCACTGAATGCACCTGTGCGACGTTGATGTTGTTTTACCACCTGCAGGTATCGATCCCGCACCGTTCTTTGAATGAGAAAGAGAGATAACCATCAGATATTCGGACCATGCGTGAAGCAGTGTCAATTGTTCACCGACGATGTTTTACGTCCGCCATGGAGGTGGTTTGCAAAGGTTGCTCCGTTTAACGTCCAGCTCGACGGCCAACTTCTGTAAAGCTGGCGAATTGGAATATACCGGAGATAGGGTTCGAACCTACGACCTCGGGGTTATGAGCCCCGCGCGCTTCCTCTGCGCCACCCCGGTGTAAGATGCTCAAGTTTAATGTCGCTTGCGCTATGACAACCAGCTTCTCTAAAGCTGGCGAAGAGTGCGCGGCGGCCCCTATCTGAGTGAGACACGCACACAATGATCCAGCTTGACGGTGAATGCGTTCTGCGCCACCCCGGTGTAACATGCTCTAGTGCCTTGATGCACCGATGCGATGTGTGTGATAGATGCCGGAGACAGGTTTCGATCCTGTGACCTTCCGCTTATGAGGCGATAACCATCAGTCTTTCGGACGTTCAAAGTCGAATGGGATGACCGACGGTGGTTGAGACGCTCTGCCGCTGAGCTACTCCAGCATAATATTGCTCAAGTTTAATGTCGCTTGCGCTATGACAACCAGCTTCTGCAAAGCTGGCGAAGTGAAGAAATTCCCCCGGTCAGTTTCGATCTGACGACCTCCGGCTCATAAGGCGATAACCATCAATCATTCGGACTTTATGCAAGTCGAATGGAGCGACTGACGATGTTTTACGGCGCGCTTCCACTGCGCCACAGGGGATTAAGTGTCTTGTGTCTTGTGTCTTGAATTGGATCTTGGACCAGGGACCAGGGAAATTTTTTGGATGCACCCCTAAGAATTTGTTGATGTGGGCACTACCGTTTTTTCCCTTCTGTTTCGCAGTGGCACTCGTGGGATTCGAGCTTGCGACATGTTGATTGCTGGGTTGTCAGACACCTCGTCTGACAACTGAGCCATGCGCCACAACTGCTTGGAACATCATGTGGCGAAATAGGTATAGTAAGATGTGAAAAAAGTGGGGGTTTCTGGATGACCCCCCCCCCCTGCACTCGGTCCGACATTACAATGGTCGTATCATGCCGGACATTGGTTTTGGTGAAAATGAAGGAACTTCTTGACGTGGTTGAACCGGAAGAGGAACCGCCAGCTTCGGGCTCGGACACGCACGGTTGAAATTGGTCGTGTTGCCGTTGAATGCATTGATGTTGAATGACCACTTGGCACAAGGCGACGAAACCGCGTCGTCAAAAGATGGATGGGTGTTCAAAGACATTTTATGAAAGGATGTGATATTTTATTTTTATATCATTCGCGTTTAGTAATTGAAAATGAAAATGTCGCAATTCATTGGATTTCAACATTTCGATATCATTGCTTGTGTTTGTCAATTTGTATGTTCTTAATGAACCCTTTTATGATTTTTTTGTGCGCATGATCATCGTTTTCGATGTTTTTGTACAGCTCTTTGCACAGGGCTAAATACTCGACCTGCAGCTTTTCCTTGGTTTCCCACCCGGGGTGCGCGTCGATCCAATCCTGAATGCGTTTGATTTGATAGCAGGATGTTAAATAAATGAATTTTTTGATGTTGGCAAAGTCTTCGTCTTTCTCCCACTCGTCGTTTTTTATGTACATGGTTTCACGCTTCGCGTCGGTGCAGTGGATCGGGCGCTTGTGCACCGCCATGCCTTTCAGGTTGTTCACGATGATGGAGCTCACGCCTTCGATGATGCCGTTGTTCTTCGTGAATTCCAAATCTTCGACCGTGATGTTGAGAGATTTTACGAAATCACTAAGTTTAATTGCATCCTTGCACTCCGTGTTCAAAAACACCTGCAGGTTGAATTGTTGATTGTTGGTGGTGTTGTTGTTATTTATCACCGTGTTTCTCTCTTTGCTCAACTCTATGAGCTGTGTTTGCAGCGTTTTGTTCTGCTCCATGAGCTGTTCCACAATCTTCATCATGTTGAATTCGGTGGATGCGGTTGCTGATGCAACGGCTGGTGTGGTGGATGATGCGGCACACGATGCAGCGGCTGGTATAGTGGATGCAGCGGCCGATGCACTTGATGCATTATTCAGTTTTTTGATGCACTTGGTGGTGATTTGTTCTTCCATCTCACACATGATTACAAGGCTGCTTGTTGTTTCCGTTGCCGCTTTTGCCTTTTGCGCGCACTTCTGCTCATGATACCACAAACTGTTTCGGGCGTCATATCCTTTTCCACAATGCGGACATGAATGCGATTTTTTCGAGCCACACACAGGCATGTATTCACATTTTTTTTCATGATACCATTTACCGGAACGGGTTGTAAAAGTTTTGGGGCAGTGGTCGCATTTGTAATTAGCAACCGGAGATTTAATACACGTTTTCATGTGATGCCACAAGCTATTCTTTAATGCATACACTTTGTCACAATTTGCACATGCAAAAGATTCCTTCTCCATCGCACAATGTAATCAATTAATGCTCTTATATTGTTCATATAAATTATATTTATATTATTTTCACTTGGTTAAATAATATGTTCTATTCCATTCTATGTATTCGGGCAATAAAACGCCATCGCATATATCATGCCACAACATATCAATGTAAATTGATATACTCCTACATACTGCAAAAAAGGTTGAATCGTTAAAGGTTTGCGTTCTATCTGGTTGAAGAAAACGTTCTAACATGTTCTAAATTTTCAACACTGCATAGAACGTTTTTTTCAACACCTGGTGCCTTTTTTTAAGTTTTTTTTGGGCCGAAAAATCGCCCTCCGTGGTGCCTTTTTTTAAGCGCTGCATAATGCTCTCGTTTTTTACCACATGTCTTGTAAAATAATTTTGTTATTTTCTTAAAAAACTTTGCACAAGAGTCAAAAAAATTTCAGAAAATGGACAAAAAAAATGTCCGAAAACCAGTTACCCGTTACCTTTTTGCGCAAAAAGGCGCGGCGCTAGGTAATTTGCGGAACTTTTTTGGAGCGATAATTGCGAGACCATGATGGTGCGGATAATTTGAAGGCAAGTGTGATTTGTAAAAACGTCTAGCGAGAGAAAATCCATAAATGAATTGAAAAACAAATGGATCAGCAAATATAATGACATGAAATGGGCATAAACACATGTCATGACATCAAAGCATTGCCACAAAAAATGACTGTATCGAACCACGATGTGTACAAGGACAAAGGTTTGAGCGGTCTAGCCAACATGGGAAACACTTGCTACGTGAATTCATGTTTGCAGATTCTTTCCCACACATATGAATTCAATGATTTTCTCTCGAAGAACGGCGGCGAGTACAAGTCGCGCCTGAACCACAAAGTGGATTCCGTGCTGCTGCACGAGTGGGACAAGCTGCGCATCATGATGTGGACGGAGAATTGCATAATTTCCCCGGGTGGCTTTGTTTCGGCGATGCAAAAGATTGCGCGCATGAAGCACATGGACCTGTTTTCCGGGTTTCAGCAGAACGACGTGGCCGAGTTCTTGATGTTTTTAATGGACTGCTTCCACACCGCGCTGGCCCGCGAAGTGGAAATGAAGGTGCACGGGGTTGCTCGGAATGCAACCGACCGCGCGGCCAAAGAGTGCTACGAGATGATGGCGGGCATGTATAAAAAACAGTATTCCGAAGTGCTGAACATTTTTTACGGCGTGCAAGTGTCCCTCATTGAGTCGTTGCATTCGAGCAACTCGTCGGTGTTAAGCACAAAGCCCGAACCCTTTTGCATTCTGAACCTTTCGTTTCCCCCGGCCAGCAACAGTGGGATGAACGCATTTAGGGCGGTGTCGATCTTTGATTGCATGGACCACCATTGCGCGCCCGAGGTATTGAGCGGCGAAAATGCGTGGTTCAATGAAGCAACCGGGCAACTGCAGGACGTGCAAAAACGGCTGTCGTTTTGGAGCCTGCCGAACGTGCTCATCATTGTTCTGAAACGGTTTGAAATGAATGCGAGGGGGGGGCTGCGCAAAATTCAGGTGCCGGTTGATGTGCCGTGCAGTCGCGCCGATTTCTCCCAGTACGTGCATGGATACAATCGAGAGAGCTACGTGTATGATTTATTTGGGGTGTGCAATCATCACGGCGGATCGCCGATGGGGGGGCACTACACCGCAACCATAAAGAACGCGAACGGGAAGTGGTACGGATGCAACGACACCATTGTCCGGGAAGTGCCTCTTTCCGGGGATTCCATAGTCAGCAACCTGCCGTATTGCTTGTTTTATCGTAAAAGAGAGCCTCTCCCTTAAGGGCGTGTGCCCCCCTGGCTCAAATAATAATATTTTATAATTTTATATCGACAAACACGCGCAACACAAAGGGACAAATGAATGTTTCATACGATTCCATCACCGGAATTGGTCAAAACCCGCTGGAATACATTGATGTTGTCAATAAAACGAGCACCAACGGCAAATTAATCATGATTGGCATGTTGTCGCTAACCATATTTCTGTACTACATTGTGTTTTCAACAATGCCGGGTGGAAATGGCGCAACCGGGGCGACGCCTTCAACCGGTGGAGCCAAGCTGTTGGAAGTCATCATGTGGGGCACGTTCATAGTCTTGTTGATGATAAACGGGTACCAGTACTTTTTCAATGTGAACGTGGTTGCCAGCGTCAAGAACTTGTTCAACGACCGGCCGGAGGTGGATATCACGGTGCAGCAACCGGAGGGGGATTCGGAAACCACCGTCCCCGAGCTGCGGTATTTTAAGCAAGTGTTCCACGTTCCCGGGAACGAATACACATATGACGATGCAAAGGACGTGTGCAAAGCGTTTGATGCGCGGCTGGCGTCGTATGATGAAATCGAGAAAGCTTACAGCGGTGGTGGCGAATGGTGCAGCTACGGCTGGTCCGATAACCAAATGGCGCTGTTCCCGACCCAGAAAAACACGTGGGATCGGTTGCAAAAGATTAAGGGGCATGAAAATGATTGCGGGCGTCCGGGCATAAACGGCGGCTTCATTGCAAATCCGGACGTGCGGTTCGGCATCAATTGCTACGGGTTCAAGCCCGAAATAACCGCGGCAGAAGCAGACGACATGAAGACGGCCAGCATCTACCCGAAGACGCTGAAAGACATGGAGAAGCAGCAACGGGTTGCGCACTGGCAGACGAAGCTGAGCGACATTCTGGTTTCACCATTCAACAACGACGTGTGGAGCGCTTAAAATGCAACAAACAGAACAAAAATCACACAATTCATGAAATCATCATGAATTATGAATGAATGTTATTCAAAATCTAGAATCTTCAAACGTGTTCAACCGCCACCAGTGATTCAACGGCTTGTTTGCACACCGGACACTCCCGCGTCTTTATCAGCTTTACGTAACACTCCCCGCACATCACGTTGTGCGCGCACGGACCGAACAGTATGTCCTTTTTGTTTTCATAACACATGATGCACTGTTCGTCTTCCACGTTGGTTTTTTGTGCAATGAGTCCCGGTGGCAACGGGAGCGGAACGGCTGGCTGTGAGGGCTGTGGCGGCGGCGTCACGATGATGCCGGGGTCCATTGTCATTCGGGTGTAATACCCACGAAACCCGGCGCGCGCGCTCTCGTGATCACACATGCGGACACGAGTCGCGTGCGCATCATTCCGCTCGAAGTACACGCTGCCATTGTCATTTCGAGACACGGAGAAGATGATGTTGGGCGGCAGACCGTCGATGTCAATGTACGTTACGGTTTGCGTCGAGCCGCGCTGGAAAAACAGGTGCGACGAATACTTGGATGCATAATACTTGCGCACGGGACGCGCCGCGTCGTAAATGAAATCGCGGAAAGCCCACATTTGATAATTGCGCGCCGGATACCAATTCACCGGTTCCGCGTCCTGCAAAAACACTTTCACGTCGGCACAATCCATGATTGCGTAGACGTATCCGTTGTCGGATCGTTGGATGCGCGTCGGCATGTAGTGGTTGTTTTCTTCGCGATAAACGAGAAACTGGTTGTTGTAATTGAATGGAACCTCGTCCCCATACACGGGGCGGGCCTTGTAATGCATGTACGCTTCGGCCAAGGCAGGTGGGGCCGGAACCCACTGTGCGACCCCATTAATTTCGCTAATTATGCGAATGTCCGAAACATGACGATTCATGGATGCGTGATTTTTATCGTGATGAACCAATTCGTCGAATAATGTTTAAATTCTTTTCATTAAACTTGTGCAGACACTTGTTATAAAACAATGCACGATTAAAGAAATAAACAAATCCGAACCATGTGTATTATAATGCACATATTATAATATACAATGCCCCACATTAAGGAACTGCTGATTTCACCATTTTCATTGGTGCCTCCGACCAACGCGGCCAACGCAACCAACGCAACCAAAAAGAAGGCACCCCAACGGCCATTCCAACCGTGCAAGTGCGACTCGGACAACGAAGACAACGACTTTGGAATGGCGCCCGATTGTGCATTCATTTGCTCATTGGCTCAGCGCAACAAAACCAAAAAACGCAAGCAGTTGCCGCGCAAAAAAACCCGAAAAAATCGGCATCAATAAAACTTCATGCGTCATGAATTTAGGCCACACGCAACCCAACCCATTGTGTGAAACAATAATCAATGCGCGACATAAATAATATAATGACAATTGACATCCATTATATAATATCAATAATTATATAATTGCATTCGTGATAGTTGCATTGTTTTTCGTGCATTTGAAATGAGCGCAGACGATGATGTTCGGCCGACGTACAGGGTCAACGTGATTGGGAAAAACCAGACCATCGTGTTTGGATTGTCATCGTTGCCATCAAGTCCAAACGAGAGAATTAAATATTCGAACCAGCGCATACACCCGGATGACACAATCGAAGCCATTAAGCGAAAAATATTACTTGAGTTGCCAACTGTGTCATACGGCGAGCTCTACCTTTTCACAGGCGTGCATCCGTTTTTGACGGTCGATCGCATAAAGCAGTATCTGACGTGCGGGAACCGGTTTCCTATTTCGCGCGGGCGGCTCATCACGCTGTGTCAAAATTTGAAAAGCCCGGAACTGGCAGAAGAGTGTGCCAGCATTGACGCATCTTCGGGTAAATCGGATTACACGGTTGAAGAGCTGTCCAATTTTTTTCAAAAGGTGCAAAGCAGCGACGGCTTGCGCATGGAAGTGCCCCTGGGCCAATCGCTGCAGTACGATTATCCGATGCCCGCCGACCCCATTGGAGAACCCTTGATGGATCCGGAGTTGAAAAAATCGCACATGGTGAAAACCAAGAACGCCGACGTGTTGCTGGATTGCGGCATGATGGTTGACAACCAAATCAACGTGTGCTGCGCAGAAGACACGTTGTCCGCGGAGACCGGGGCAACCGATGCCGAGATAATAAAATTGTACTATCCTTATTTGCATGAAAAGGGCATTGTGTCGCGGGAGCAGCTGGCCGAACGCAAACAGGAATTGCTGGACGACACCAAGGAGCTGGTTGACGCGGCGTTCATTCAGCACAACGAGGCGGTGGATGTCATGTACCGAGTGTACGCTGAACGGCAAAATCCGGCCGAGTTGCGGTACATTGAACGCGGGATTAAGTCGGTGCACTTCATCATGCGGCCGATTGTGCGGTTTGCAATGCCGCTGGACAGCTTGTTCAAAATTCTGCACAGCACGCATCAAGCCCCCCTCATCAAATTGAACCCGGCGGGCCAGCGGGAGAAAGTGTATCGCATGTACGCGCCGGAGAGGACCAAAACGGATGACCTTGTTCCAGCGTTGTCGAAATCCAAGGTCATGCGCCTGGACGGCGAAATCGGAAAACGGCGGCGCGTTGCAGCCTTCATGGAATGCGACCACGACGGGTTCACGTGCGAAATTGTGTGCGAGTTCGATGCGGAAGCCAACGTGCATGTCCGAGCGCATTTCCGAAAGGCAATTGCGTATGGAAATTCGAAAAATGATTACGACAATCCGGTGAACCACGTGTTGCGCAAGTGTCTGAACCCACTGCTGCACGAAGCGCGCGAATTCCTGCAAAGCACGAGCGGCAACAGCATCGAACAGTTTTGCAGCATTGCCGTTCCCAGTGTGGAAATTGTGGACATTGGGTACACCACCTACTTGGCAGACACGCCGATGTTGCGGCTTCAAAACATCATGGGGTGCGTGTCCGCCATTTTCACCGTCATTGATGAAACCGAGGGAGAAATCGGCATGCGATACAAGCGCGTTTCCAATTACGACGAGCAGATTGGGGCGGACGCGTTCATTGCGGACCGCATTCGCAAGGATGCCAGCACGGCCAGCATCGTGTCCGGCCTTGTCAAAAATCGGCTGGTGAAAACCGAGGAAGCCGCCCGGCAGCGGGTTGCGGATTACAAAGCGGCCGAACAAGTGATGGAAGGCGCGCACCGGCGCGTGCGGACGCGGGTGAAACAGCCCGGGTTTTTGACCATTGTGCGTCGTGAAAACATGGAGCTGCACATTGAAATCAGCGACATAAACAGCGTGCGCTACATTCGGCTGCTGGAAATGTATTTGGACGCCGTTTTGAGGATTGCAATGTACGGAAAACGCAAGGACGAAATGACCACTCGCGTGCCGATGTCCGTGCTGGGAGCGCTGTGTTCCAAGCGAACGCGGCGCAAGGTCGTCGAAGTGGGAGACTTGAACGCCGAACCCGAAAAAGAGGCCGAAGTGCCCGCATTTGTTGCGGACCTTTCATTTGAGGACCGCATTGCGTTTGACCAAGCGTTGGAACGCGAGGCGGAAGGCGCGGACGACGAAGGCGTGGACCGAGAAGCGGATGTGTACGACATGATGGACACGCTGATGCAGAGTGAAAGCAGCGGTGTAAGCGAGGAAGAGGAAGAGGAGGTATTGATCGGCGGTGCGCCCAAAAAAGCCGCCCGTGCCCGGTCGGAGTCGGACTCGGACTCGGACTCGGACTCGGATTCGATTGGCTCTGACCCAATAAGTGCTGCGTATGCGCCACAATCATTGAAAAATCCGAATCCGTTCGAACACAAACTGCAGAAGAGCGAACCCGTGCTGTTTTTGTCGAAAAAATCGGGGGATTACGACACGTATTCCACCAACTGTCAGTCCAACATCAAGCGCCAGCCGGTTGTGTTGTCGAAACAGGAATTTGATGACTTGAACGCCGACCCGAAATACCGCAACATGTTGAAAGGTGCGCTGGAATACGGGTCCGATCCCGACAGCAAGTACTATTACATGTGCCCTCGCTACTGGAGTTTCAAAGACCGGCGCCCGATGACGGAGGAAGAAGTCAAAGAGTTGGAACGGCACGTGATTGGCAAAAAAGACAAAGAGGTGACGCTGGACAAATACATCTTTGAATTCAATGATTACGGCAAAGAACACATGGGTGCAAAGGGATACATACCACATTACCCGGGATTTTTGAACACGAGCGTGCACCCGGATGGGCTGTGCGTGCCCTGCTGCTTCAAAAAACAGCAAAAGTTCGGCGACCTGAAGGTGTGCGAGGACAAGCTGCGAGTGGCAAAAGGGCAGCAACCATCCGCCGCGCAGCCATCCGTGCAACCATCCGCCGCGCAACCATCCGCGCAACCATCGATTGCTTCAAAAGTTTCGGTTGCTGCCCCGGCTGCACCGCCCCCTCAAAAAGTGATGGACGATTACATTGTTGGTCCAGACAAGTTTCCGATTCCGATGGGACGCCGCGGGTATTTGCCCCAGTCGGTGCAACGGTTTTTGAATTACGACAACAGCACGTGCCAGGTTAGTCAAACCAACAAAACTCTCAAGAAAAATGTTCCGTGTTTGTTGCGATACGGCGTACAAGAGTCCGAGCAAGACATAATGGGTCGTCCCTCCCGTCTCAGCGAACGCCAGTCATTCATTGCGTGCATGGCCGCGATGCGGCAAGACGACCGCCCCAGAAGCATATCCGAAATGAAAAAAATCATTCTGGAGGGAATCACACTGGATTCGTTTCTAACGTATCAAAACGGCACGCTGACGGATGCTTTTAAACCCGCGCCCGGCGAAGAGAAAGAAGTGCATGCGACTGGGTCCAACCATCGGGACACCCAATACGTTAAAAAAATGTTGAACAGTGCCAAGGGCAAAAGCGGTGCAACCAAGGCACGAATCGACGCTGCGATCCGCAAGACAATTAACGCATACGAAAATTTCAGGAGGTTCATTGAAAGCGACGACTCCATCATTGACCACACGTACATGTGGGACATTTTCACCACATTCAACCCCGCCATATTCAACACGCAGCAACAGCGGTTTGAGAAAGCGCAGGAGAAGGGTGCAAGCAAGGAACAAGCCACACGCAACATTGGGTTCAACCTAATCATTCTCGAAATTCCGAAGGACGACAACAGCGACGCATTGAACATTGTGTGCCCCTCGAACCACTATTCGAACAATCAATTCAACGCACACAAGCCAACTGTCATGCTCATCAAACAATACAACTACTATGAACCCATCTATCAAATAACCGACAACGACAACGCCAAAAAATCCGACATCAAAAAATCATTCAGCCTGAATGCCCCCACGCTCATGCAAAATCTGAAGGTCATGATCGAGCTGATTAAAAACCAGGTGTTGCCGGCCTGTGCTCCGCAAAAGGTTGTGAAACCGTATAATTTTAAATACAACATTTCAGCCGACGAAGCCATTGCCATTTTGCAGAGGGAGAAATTCACGGTCAACCGGTTGGTCCTGAATTACGACTCCAAAGTAATTGGCGTGGAAGTTTCGAAATGGGACGCCGGGGGAGAGCATTCGGGAATTGTCATGACGGCTGCGTCGCCGCTGGACCCCAAAGTGTCGGAAATAGACATGGATCTGGTGATGATGGACGACCCGGCCATTTGGAGTTCGTATTCGGACACGGTGCGGTTTCTGGCGTACGTCAGCAAGGAAACGAAGGCCCGAATCCCGTGCCTGCCGCGCATCAACGTCGTTGACGACGGCATGCTCATCGGAATCATGACGGAAACCAACCAGTTCATGGAAATTCGCGATCACATTCCATACATAGATAAAAAAAGCATCCCGGTTTCGGCTGGCACGGAAGCGATTGTGAAATCAATGGAATTGATTGCATACGACACCACGAATCCCAACCAGGCCGACGCAGAAGTGCAAACCACGTATGAACAAGACGCTGCGCGGGTGAAATACGTGCAGCGCATCCAATTGGAAACTAAAATGTATGAATTGTTTCGCAATTCCATGCGCATCATCGTGAGCAAAATAAAGAACATGGACCGAAAGAAACGGCTGGAAGACATTGTGTTCAATGATGCGACCAACACGCATGAGCATAAAATCCGCGAAATCATGCGAATTTGCCGAGAGATGGGCGACGCATTCATCCAGTTTGCAAGCATGCAGGGCGCCGTGCTGGAGAAGTACATTTCGAGCCACGAGTTCAAAACCGAATCTGTTAAATTCACGCAGTGCATTTCAGCCGAAAATCGCATTGAATACGGACCGAACACGTGCATGCGCGTGGTTGTTCCCGAATCCCCCGATTGCCGGATCATTTTGCCGCAGAAAAACTTGATCAATCCGCGAATGGACAATCGCACATTTTATTACGGGAAACTGGCGGACGAATTGCTGCGATACACGCGAATTCGGCGATTCATTCTGTCGCATTCATCTGCGCTGACAACGTTGGCGCCGGTCAAATACGACGAGCGAGAGGATGAACTCATTCTGCTGCAGTCACAGCTGGAACCCTACTTCGATCATCTGGACCCCATTGCGGCGGGAAGAATGAACCAGTTTGCTCGATACAACACCTTTGAAACCGCAAACCCCCAACTGAATCCGGGCGAGGTTCCTTCCAACAACTATGTTGAGCAAGGTCCGTCGCCTTCTCCAGAACCTGGTAAGGGACGGGATACGGTTGCCATTTCTGGCGGGGTTTGCATGCCGATTTCCATAAAACCGTTGGCCGGAGCCGTGGTGCATTATTTCCCTAAAACAATGCAACTGCTTGCATTTGAGGATGCGATTGGAAAGTGCACGTTTGGCGCGTTTGCTTCCATCATGAAAGAAGAAAGTGCGGAGTACGCAGACATGGACGTGGATGATTTGAAGTTAATCTTGGTTTCCAAATACGCGGAGCTCATGCGCACGCACAAAATTCAAATGATGAATTACTACAAACACCTGACGGCCAATCGCAGCACGCTGGTCGCCAATTCGCAAGATTTCATTATGAATTCGTTCCACTACATGACGCACTTGGACCTGTGGATTTTGGCGCAGCATTTCGGCGTGCCGATTGTTTTGATTGCGTCGCAAATCAAACACCCGTTGATTGAAAACGAGCGCACAGCACTCGTTCTTTACGGAAAAAGCGAAACCGACGCATTTTATTACGTGGCCTCGAGCGGACGCGCGCGCGACGTTCCCATTTCTTACAGCATTGTTCGCACGAGTCGAAATGAAATGAAATTCTCTCTCAATCAGTGCACGGATGATGCATTTGTGGAACAAATCCGGAGCCAACTGGCGGCGGGTGTTGTGTCGGTTGCCGATTTCATTGCTGCATACGTTCCCGTTGTGAAAAAACGCATTGGGTTGAAGGCGGTGGAAAAAGGAGATGCACAGGACGATGCAGCACAGGACGATGCAGGAGATGAGTGAGCCACATTCACGTGATTCAAATAAACGAGGATATTAAAATATTGAATCATACTATATCTATTATATAGCGAAGTTGCGCATTCCATGGACAAAATAGACAAAATATTTTACATCAATTTGGAACGAAGGAAAGACCGAGACGTGCATTTCAATGAAACTTGTTCAAAAGATGCACAAATGCCTTTGAACAAAATAGAACGATTTAATGCGCTCGATGGTAAAACGTATGTTCCCACCAAAGAAGAATCAAACATGTTTTTGAAATGTGGTTATTTGAATAAAAAATTTTACAACAATGTGTTGTGCAACCAACTGGGCCATTATTACATTTTGAAAGAAATTGTAAAACGCAAGTACAATTATGCCATGGTCTGCCAAGATGATGTTAAGTTTAGACCCGATTTTCAAATGCATTTCGAAGGGTTGATGAACCATTTTCCAAGCGACGCAGAAATGGTGAACATTGGTTTGCACAAACATGCTAGATACAGTCATTTTGTGCCATACGATTTAACTCGGACACAAAACGACGATTATGCAATAATAGGTAAAAGCAAAACAAATAGCCATGTGTGCAAGCTGCGAAATCAGCTAAATCCATGTTCTCTTGCATACGTGGTAACGTTGCAGGGAGCAATCAATTTGGTCGAACATTTCGACAATAAAGGTTTCAAACGAGAAACTGATTGGAATTTTAATGAATATTTGCGTGACAAAGACATTTTCTATTGTTCTCTTCCGGTTTTGTGCACTGGCAATTCAAATTTAACATCTGACATTTTTGAATTGGATTGATCCCGAACGAGTCTGTTTATGTGTGTGCAATGAAACACATAAACAATTATAATTGCGTTATTGCATCAATTTCGTCGTCGTCGTCGTCGTTTGGTTTTGGTTCCACGTTTGCCTCCCATCACGTTGCAATGACTGCGACGTTTGGTTCTTGGCGTTCTTGGCGTTGTTGTTGTTATTGGTGTTATTGGCGTTGTTGTTGTTGTCATTGGCGTTGTTGTCATTGGCGTTGTTGTCATTGGCGTTGTTGTCATTGGCGTTGTTGTCATTGGCGTTGTTGTCATTGGCATTGGCATTGTTGGCTTATGTTTCCTATTTTTGAAAATGCGTCCACGCGAACCCAATTCACTGTAAATACCTCTTTATTGGAGAATGACATTATTCACTTTTTCTACTAGGTTCAATGCTATTTGTTTTTCATGATCTTCCAAAGCATGCGGGGTTTTTGTATTCGAAAATAATTTGTAGGGATGATGACATATATTTCCATATTCGGATACCAAACGCATTAATTCGGCTTCATTACATCCCATTCCAATTGCACAAGAAACAATGTGTTTATCAATTTGTTTTTCCAATTTGTTCATATTGATAATTGTATAAAATATGACTATATTAAAATTATGGGTTCGGTTTCATTATTCATTCATTGTGCATAAAGAATTGACTCAATCATGCAACACGTGGTGTCATCAAAAAACTGTGCATACAATTTCAGTAGATTTTGTTTATAATCATTGTCCATTTTTTTCACGGCAATCCGATGCAGTCCAAAAATTTTAACCTTTGCATTTGTAATTGCTATTTTCTTTTTTTCAAACGTGTTGAAAGCAGCGGTTGGGTCATTGAATATGGTTACAACATTGTCTTTTTGCACCATTGCATGTTTGTCCAAATTGTTTGAAAAAATCAAGTAAGCCGTGTATAAATAAAATTCAGTCACAGTGTTTCCTTTATTCGTGAAGAAGTCATACAATGATTTGCTTTCCTTTGTTTCAATGAATTTTATCAAATTGCAAACCTGGCTTGTTATGAAGATGAATGGCGTAGTTGTCAATGGCATGTTGTTGCCGGTTGGATTGAAATCGTTGTCATGCTCGCAATGAAATGGATCATTGACATCGAAGTATGCCAAGCACCCAATGTAGAACCGAATCATGGTCCCTGGATTATTCAAATACAGCTTGGGTTTGCCATTGCAAAAAAAATCATCCAAACCGACATCTCGTATGAAATGATTTTTGCTGTCCAGCACAATGCAATGGTCCGCCTGGACGTAGTTGCAAAAAAACAATTTAAAATACTGTTGGTTAAACCAGCTTGATTTGTTGCACTTCATTATGGAATCTCGATACACAATGGAAACCTTTGAACGCATTTCTGCGGGATAATATTCTCGAATGTGCTCAATTTTGGATAGGCCTGTGTCATTGTAAAAAATGTGTATTGTCCCAATGTTGTCTGTCTGAACATACTTGAAACTAATTGCTTGCAGTTTTAGCAATTCAATTTCAGTGGTGTCTTCAAACACTATGGTCAAAAAATCCATGTATATGATTACCTACATATTAAAAATCTGCGCTTCTTCTCTTCACGCTGCGTTTGGGGCTGCGACCAGGACTGCGTTTAGAGCTTCTAGGGCTGCGCTTAACACTACGTCCAGGGCTGCGCCTGACACTGCGACCAGGCGTTGGCTCGCTGTTTGGGCGTCGCCGAGTTTTTGGGGAGAGCATCATTTTGGGCCATATGACTTTGACACGACACATGGGACATTCATCCTTATTTACATCGGTTATGCATGCAGTGTGCATAGGATGAAACCATTTCCCTTTTTCGTCTTTGTGAAAAACCACTGGCATAAAAACGGGAGACCTTCTCATTCTTTTTGACTTTGGATCTTCCGGTCGTTCAACTTCAATAAATTCTCCCATGCAAATTGGACACTCTGATTCCATTGCATCGCCCATGGCTCTGAATTCGGCCAGCGTTCGCACAATGCGCGTTTCTGCACCGGGGGCTTCTTCGCGTGCTCGCCTGGCAGCTTCACGTTCCACAAAAAGTGGATTTATCCAGTCTGCATGATGCAGTGCCAACAGTTGCAGATTTTGCGTCATTGGCTGAACGATTTCAGTCATGAAATCCTGTGTTTGAGGTGAGATGTTTCCTATGAATTCAACGCCAAACTGATAAGGAAAACCGTTTGCTCGGTTGAACGCTTGAATCGCCATAATCAGGATGTTCATTGTTCCTGGATGAATTGTCTGGCCAAGGTCATACCGGCGAGCAATCATACCAATTCCATAATCAATGAATTCTCTCAAGTCTTCAGCATTTTCGGCATTCAACTGTGCCTGATTCAATCGTTCAAACACGGTTTCTAGGTTTCGATAATCACGTTCATCGTATACTGTGAAAATCCAACTAGCTTCAGTGACTAATCTTGAAATAATTCGTTTGACTGGCTGTTGTGCCAAATTTACAAAATTGTGATTCATGTTGTGTATTTGGTTTTATATATAATTGAGCATAAAAAAATATTTTATGCTATGCTAAATCATTTTAAATTTTGTAAAACATTTTCACAGAACTATAGGCATTGTCATTGTCATTAGAATCCGACGTTGTAATTGTCCGCGACATGGCCCAGGTCCACCTTCTGGATGCTGCCCACATTCGATTCAATGGTCAGCTTCTCAAACGCGCACGCGCTCGTGTCCATGGCGGCGGCTCCCATCGCTTCCGCAATCTCAGCCTGCGCATCTTGTGCCTGAAACGCGATGTCCTCCATCTTGGCAATCATTTGTGGCAGGTCGAGCATGACCTGGAAGCTGCTGGTGCCGTAATACCCCTCCTGACCGCACATGACATTCGCTGAAATGCCGCGCATTTGGTCCAGCTCCGCATGGCGCGCGGCCTTCAAGAACATCTCCGGTGTCTCCTCAAACGACGCCTTGGCAATGGGGCCAATGTTGTCATTATTAATGCCGTGCCGGAAAATGGACACCATGTGTGAGCTCGCCGTCATGCGGTCGCACAGCAGGCTCAGGTGGTGGTAGTTGATGTAGGTGCCGTCGTTCTCAAACACGCCGGTCATCTCCGACAGGAGCGCTTCGCGCGCGGCCTCAATGCCCAGCACGCTGTGAATCTCCTGAATGTCGTCGCTGATTGTGCGATTCACGTCAATGTAGTCCAGCGCCAGCACGTCCATCAAGTTGGTCCCCTTTGTGTCTAGAACCCACGTCTCCTTCTTCACGTACGCGCCGTCCTCCTTGTGCAGCGTGTCCATGAGCTTGCGCAGCGTGACCTTGCTGATGTTTTTCAGGCCGCGCAGCACAATGTTGTTGAGCAGCTGGTCTTGGAACGCCTTCAGCAAGTAAATCTTGTCGGACTGGTCGAGCGGGTTCTCCTTCGGCTTGAGCGGCTTCTTGCCGTTGATGTTGTTCATGCGCAGGCGGAACACGAGCTTGTCGGCGTTGTAGTCGGCGTAAATGCAGCTGACGTCGTCGCCGTGGCTGTTCTTGATCGCAAAGTGCACGTCGTCCATGGTGATGCGCTTGTCCAACATGGCCTCGCGGCTCATGACCATGCGGATGATCCACTTGGAGCGCGCCGAGTCATCGGCTTCGGCCTCCGGTACATCTATTCCCGCGCACTCGTTCAATATGCGCTGATACTCATAATACTGCAACATCGTGCTGCGGTCCTCCTGGATCATCGTGTTCAAGTCGTCGGGGTCAAAGCAGATGGACACGTTTTCCACCAGCTCGCTGAGCTGCGTCAACTCGATTTGCGCAATGAGCTCCTTGGCGCGCTCGCAGTCGGTCTCCTCGTCCTTCTTCAGGCAGATGGTCAACGACGAGTTCTTCGGGTTTTCGGTGATGGACAGCAGCTCCTCAATGCGGGGCACACCGCGCGTGACGTTCGCCTTCATGGCAACACCGCTGCCCGCTGTGTGAAATGTATCATAACAACCCATGCCGTTTTCAATGACAAATGTGCGCGTTTCTTCAACTGTGAAATCATACATCCATTCGGTTGGGTTTGGAATTTCTTCAATGCTGACAATTTTGTCAAAGCGAATGTCGGGAAATGGGTTGGTTCCAATGATTGCGGCCAGTTTTTTGCGATTCATGTTTGTGTGCACTTTTCCGTTGTGCACAAATGTGGGAATGACATCATTCACTTCTGATGATTTAGATGCCTTTGCAATTTCATCCAATCGGGCCTGTTTGTAATCAATGAACAAGCGCATTTCATTTGCAAATTTGACAGCACCATCCGATTTGATGCAAATGGTGTATCCTTGCAATATGTTTTTGCTGCCACGATTGTTTGTTTCACATTTGGTTGGCTTGGATATTTTGCTGTAAATTCCAAATCCAAACCCCAACATGCTTTGAATATTTTCAAGTAATTTTCTGGAAACACTATATGCACTAATGTATTTTGTTTTTTTGTCAATTGCCCCATCTCCACCGAAATAACCACTCAACACACCGCGCATGAATTCTTTGTTCCCATTCAAGAGTTCGGGATGAATGAATTTGTTGTCAGAACCTTTTCCGCACAGTGAATTCAATATTTCAGTCAGCAGTTTTGAATAAATTCTCAAATCAGATGAGGTCCATCCTTCTTGACCATTTTTGTTTGAAACAACGTAATACTTCGTGGTGATGCCCCAACGAAGCATCAATGCATTGATGGGTTCAAAGAACCTCGCATCGTTGTTTGAAATTGAGATTTGTGTTTTTGTGATGCATCCTTCTGCGCAATATGCCCCAATCAAATAGCCGAACTCAAAATCGTATGGTATTTTTTCCGGAATTCTTGTTTGTTTTCCTTTGTGTTTCGAATACACAATGCCTGTCTCAAATGATTGTTTTGTATTTGCACCTTTGCGACATTTTCTATTTGTTGCTTCAAGCAATGAGTCGCTTCTTGCATAAGGCACCGCGAAATCAATGTTGGCATGATTTGCCCACCAGTTTCGTTCATGAGAATACGACAATGCCTTCATTATTTCACTCCCGAATGAATACTCTGATTTTTTCAAAATGATAGACACATCAAACGAATCATTTTCTGGCATTTCAAACGCCCTCTGGTTGATCGGAATGTAATCTCCAACCTTGAGGTCTGACCCATTCGTTGCAGCCAATTGGTTTTTGGCATCAATGGACAAGAATGATTTTGCCTTTGTTGCAATGACCTGTCTCCCATCTTCGGTCGTGACTCGTAGCACAGTATTTGTTCCATCCGCATTCACAACTGGGTGGCGCGTGACTGCTTCAACGCGTTTCCAACTCGTGATGCCGAATGCATCAACTGATGGAATGAACACATCTTCATTCGCATTGATGTATCCAAGCTTTGTGTCATTTGGATGTTCTTCCATGCGTTCCGCCTTTTCAATGTATTGGTCAATATATTCTCCGATTTGCCAGACTTTGATTTGCCCGTCAATTCGCAATATTACACGGGTGTCGTATGATACACTGTTGAGCGTCAACTGCGTGGTCGGCTCACCAATGCTCTGGGCGCTGATCATGCCCACCATTTCACCCGGCGCAATGAGCGAGTTCTTGTATTTCAGCACGATCATTTCCAGCAGCACGGTCAGCGCCTTCTTGTTGAAGCGCTTGACCATGAGCAAGTCCTTCGGCGACAAGTAGTAGAAGAACATGACCTTGAAGAGCTGAGTGGGCGCGCAGTAGTGCATGCTTTCCAGGCGCTTGTAGGCCGCCTCAATCATCGCGAATGCTTCGAATGGCGTGATGTCCACAATCGAGTTGTTGTTGATTTGCTGCAGGCCCTTGACATTGTTGATCGTGTGGGCGAATGCCACGGGCAGATACACGCGGTCGTTGTTCTTGTTGCGAAACACGGTTCGGATGATTTCCTCGCGCTGTTCAATCATGAAGTCAATCCAGTGCTTGCATTTGGCATCGTTCTCGGCCTTCTGCTTCTTCATGCGCGAAATGACGCCCTTGGTGAACGCCGCCGTGAACACCACGTCCTTCGAGTCGCTGCTCGGCATGTGGTAGTGCGCGTAAATCTCGTCCAGGCCCATGTTCACCAGGGGGACAACCTGGCTCTCCACTTTGACGGGGTCGATGCCATCTTCGCCGTAGCTGAACTGAATGACGCGGCCCTTGTTGTTGCGCACCGTCATGTCGTACTCGATCTTCAAATCCTCCATGCCCTTGATGAGTCGGCGCTGGATGTAACCAGTGGAACTGGTCTTAACGGCGGTGTCGATGAGACCCACGCGACCACCCATCGCGTGGAAGAAGAGCTCCTCCGGCGTGAGTCCTGAGATGAAGGAGTTCTCCACGAAGCCGCGCGCCCCGGGGGAGTCGTCGTATTTCGTGAAGTGCGGCAGCGTGCGGTTCTCAAACCCGTAGGGGATGCGCTTGCCGTCAATGAGCTGCTGCCCGAGGCACGCAATCATCTGCGAAATGTTCAAGTCGCTGCCCTTGGAGCCGGCCTTGACCATGGTGACGAAGCGGTTGTCTTTGCTCAAACTCTTCAGCCCGATTTTGCCCGAATCATTGGTCGCCTTGTTCAAAATGTTGGTGACCTGGAATTCAAACTCGTCTTCGTTGGTGTTGCCCGTCGCGTTCTCGAAGATGCCGAGATACGTCTGGTCAATGAGGTTCTTCACTTCCTTCTTTTTGGACGTGATGGACTGCGTGATTTGCTCGTTGGTCGAGCGGTCGGCGATGAGGTCGCTGATGCCGACACTGTAAGCGCTGCCCTTCATGTACTCCGTGACGATGTTCTGCAGGTTGTCGATGAAGTCGGACGCCGCCATGTTGCCGAAGTCGTTGCAGGTGCGCGTGATGAGGCCGTTGCTGCCTCCGCCAAGCACGTCCTTGTCCAGCTGCCCGCGCAAGTACTTGCCGTCGACCATCTCAAACACGCCCGGCGATGTTGCAAAGTCGTCGTTTTCGCCGAAGCCCTTGGTCTTGTATTTCATGGTGATTGACGGCATGATCTGCGACAGAATTTGGAAACTGGTGATGCGTTCGGCGCGCGTCGCAAACAGCCCTTCATTGATGCCGTTATATGCCATCAAGAGGTTCATGGCATCGCGCGGCGTGAACGACACCCCCGGGCGGGTCAAACGGTATGAACCGAGCAGCGAGTCCTGGAAAATGCCGATGATGGACTGATTTTTCGCCGGGCTGATGATTTGATACGGGACGGCTGCCAGGTTCTTCAGCTCCGCTTCCGCCTCCTCGTCCTGCGGCATGTGCATGTTCATTTCATCACCGTCAAAATCGGCATTGTAGGGCTTGGTGTCGCCGACATTCATGCGAAACGTGTCGCCCTGGCGCATGATGCGGGCGATGTGGCACATCATGCTCATGCGGTGCAGCGTGGGCTGACGGTTGAAGAGGACGCCGTCGCCGTCCATCATGTGGCGGTGCACAATGTCGCCATTGTAGAGGACAATGTTGTCGCGGTCCGCGTATCGCAGCGAAATGTTTTCGCCGCCTTTGCGCTCCAGAATCTTCGCGCCGGGGTACTCGTCCGGACCATTGCGCACCAGCTTGGTCAAAAAGCGGACGTTCATGTCGTTCACCACCACCGGTTTCGTGATGTTCTTCGCAATTTTGAGCGGAACCCCGAGCTCTCGAATGGACAGATTGGGGTCGGGTGTTATTACCGAGCGCGCGGAGAAGTCGACGCGCTTGCCCATGAGGTTGCCGCGCACGCGGCCGCCCTTGCCATTCAAGCGCTCCTTGATGGACTTGAGCGGGCGTCCGGAGCGTTGAGCCACCGGCGCCGCACCCGGAATGTTGTTGTCGACGAGCGTGGCGCAGTAATACTGCAGGACCGTGTGCCAGTCGGCGATGATGTTGGCCTGCGCGCCGTCTCGGATTTTTTCTTGGAGCGTCTTGTTTGCCTTGACAATGTTGACGATGATGTGAGTCAAATCGTCCTCGCTGCGCTGCTGGCCGTCCATTTTGATCGAGGGGCGCACTGCGGGAGGAGGAACCGCCAGCACCTGGCAAATCATCCAGTCGGGGCGGGAAAATGTCGGGCTGAAGCCCATGAACGAGATGTCGTCGTCGCTGATTCTGCGGAAGATTTTGAGAACAATTTCGGGCGTCAATTGCATGTTCATTTTTTTGGCGTCCTCTTCCGACATGCCTTTGATGCCGTCGCTTTCCCATTCGGCAATGAGCGTGGCCAAATTTTCTTTTCGGATTTTCTTGGGCATGAGACATCCGCAGCCGTTTTCGTTGTCGTCGCCACAGCGCTTGACTTTGCTGGCCACGCCGAATACATAGGACCAGCGCTCATCGGGCAACATTTTCAGTGCCTGTTTGTGCGCGTCTTTGTCAATGAGGAGCTTGCTGCACTTGATGCACACGGATCGCAGAATTTTATGGACAGTTGCCAAATGTTGGTAATAAAACACCGGCGCGGCCAATTCGATCCGTCCAAAATAGCCGGGCGTGTTCATGTAATCCAGTCCATCGGTTGGGCAAAGCATGCCGGGTTCCGAAACGCCCATGTAGGGACAGAACAAGCCGCCAATGACGGGTTTGTTTCCCACATACGTGTCGCGACTCGTGATTTCAGTTACTGCTCCTTTTCTGATTTCTTCGGGCGACAGCATGCTAAACTGAATGCCGACAATTTTTGACACACGATGTTTGGATGATGCTGCCATATTGTAATAATCAGTGTGTTTGCGTGTTGTTGAAAATGATTGAATCCTCCTTATACTTACTAAATAATATTTAGATTGTTTTTGAAATCAATTTTTATTAAAATGATGCATTGTGGATGATGCATTGATGCATTGTGGATGATGAATTAACAAAAAAATTGAACATGAAAATAAAATATAAACACAATGCATTGAATTGAATCAGAGAGATCATCAACCGGAATCAAATATGCCTATCAACATTTCAACGGTTCCCAAGAAGAAAACGACGAAATCAAAGAAGCAAGAAGACGCTGCACGTGTTTGCAAAAAGAATGGGTCTGACCCCAATGCACCTCAGCCACCATCGCCGGACAGTGATGCGACCGACAATGATGGTGAAATGGATGAAAATGTAGCACCCTCTGCATCCGCGGCTGTGGACATTCCAACTCCAAAGTTGGCATCAAAAAACCGTAAGAATGAATACGACCGATTGGAAGTGAATCGGTTGTTGTCTGATTTGTTTCCTTCGACCTACATGTCCGAAAAAGTCAAGGCGCTTGAATCATCTTCAACTTCAAAATCCAGCACAGGAGCAGGAGCAGCAGGAGGGGGAGGAGCAGCAGCAGCAGCAGCAGCAAACACAAACACAAAAGTGAAATCGACCACAAACCCAACAAACACAAATGCAAAAACAAAAACAAAAACAAATGCATCACCGGCAGATGACGCTATTGCTCAAGCGATCATTGAAAATGCATTTGCAGAACCACCGACCACGCCCCCCTCTGCGCGCTCATCCAGTTTGACGCCCCCCAAGGCTCCCAAAAAACCAGCAGTGGTCGCTGACTCCAAACGAAAACAGAAGCAAAACTTCAACATCATCATACACGTTGAACCCAAGGGAAAACTTCAACAAACGCAAACGCAAACGCAAACGCGCGCGGATGAAATTCAATCCTCTGACGCCGACATTTCTAGGCGCCTTGATTTTGGCAGAAAGAAAAAATCCACCAACATCGTCCACGAAGATGAATGTGATCTGCATGATGATGACAGCGACGACGAGGATTACGTGCCGGGAGATAGTAGTGGTGATGACAGCAGCAGCTACGATGAAGACGACGAATACTTTGACGAGGACGACGATGAATTTTACGATGATGACAGTTATTATTCGTCAACGTCATCGGAAAGCGAGGACGAACCCGAGTTGGACGAAAAGCAGAAAAGGTGCATGGATGAGATTGCCATGATGCAACCGTTGCGTGCAACATATGAAGAGATGCTGGCCAAGGACAAAACAAACCGCATCATTGCAAAACAACTGAGAAGTCTGAAAGATTCCGAAGAAAAAATAAAGAATGAGCTGGAAGAGCTGACCCACATGCGCAAGCGCAAGAATTCGAAGAAGTTTCGCAAACTGCTCCGCAGGAAGAGTTCCACCAACGACTTGGATTATTTCAAGAAACGCCTTACCATCAAGCAGCAACGTGCGCTGATTGAAGAGTTGATCGAAGTTGCCAAAGTCACCGCGATTGAAAAACCATACAAGCTGACCCTGTTGGAATCCGACATTCCGCGCGACATGAAGGCAGTCGCTCTGCGCAAGGTTGGCATGTTGCAATACATGGAGCCCGGCTGCGGCGAATACTGCAAACTGAAGAACTGGGTGGATGCGTTCATGCAGATTCCCTTCAACAAGCACAAAAACCTTCCAATCACGATTGCTGACGGCGTGGACAAATGCCATGAGTTCATGACCGATGCCAAAACCCGGCTGGACACTGCAGTGTATGGCTTGAACGACGCCAAAATGCAAATCATGCAGATGGTGGGGCAGTGGATTGCAAACCCGGCGGCAATTGGCACGGCGGTTGCCATTCACGGCCCTCCCGGCACGGGAAAGACGTCGCTCGTGAAAGAAGGCATCAGCAAGATTCTGGGGCGCGACTTTGCGTTCATTGCGCTGGGTGGTGCAACTGACAGCAGCTTCTTAGAGGGACATTCCTACACATACGAAGGCAGCGTGTGGGGCAAAATCGTGGACATTCTGATTCGATGCAAGTCCAGCAACCCCGTCATTTACTTTGACGAGCTCGACAAAATCAGCGAGACGTCCAAGGGTGAGGAAATCGTTGGAATTTTGACGCACTTGACCGACACGTCGCAGAATTCGGAGTTTCATGACAAGTACTTTTCGGAGGTGGGCTTTGACTTGAGCAAGTGCCTCTTCATCTTCAGCTACAACGACGAAAGCCGCGTCAATCCGGTGCTGTTGGACCGCATGTACAAAATCAAGACGACTGGATACAGCACGAAGGACAAGACGTTCATCGCGCAGCATCACTTGATTCCGCGCATTCGCGCCGAGGTTGCGTTTGCAGAGGGCGACATTGTCATTCCCGACGCCGTTGTGGAATACATTGTGGAACATCACACGATGAAGGAGGCGGGCGTGCGCAATTTGAAGCGCTGCCTGGAAACCGTTTACACGAAGTTGAACCTGCATCGGCTCATGCGCCCCGGCACGCAGCTGTTTGAAGAAAAGGAAAAGTCATTGGAGGTGTCGTTTCCGTACACCGTCAGCCAGGATGTGGTGGACAAGCTCATTAAGAAGAATGATTCCGATCGTCCACACATGAACCTGTATTTGTAGAGCGTTTCAAATTGTAAGTAAACAATAGAAAAATTATAAAATTATTTTTTATCAATCATTTATATAAAGATTGCCAACAATGAGCAACACTGGCAAAAGCACTGTGGAAAAACTCATAGCCTACAGAGATGCACGTGAAGCCGAAAATGGGCCCGATGCAGATCTGGACCGGCGCGTTGTTTATGAATTAGAAAAATTGCTCGCCGCACATGCCAATCCAATTGTTGATTGGTGCAATGAACAACTTGCAAACGAAAGACGGCGCACAGAATTAGACCCAGAAAGGTTGGTTCCATCTTCAATATTGGGTTTATTGAATAGCCATGTGTCTCCGTTCGTCCCTCCAAATGGAGGAAAGAGCCGCACAAATAAGCATAAGAAAGGCAAGAAAGGCAAGAAAGGCAAGAAGAGCAACAAGAGCAACAAGAGCAACAAGAGCAACAAGAGCAAGAAGCATTAAGAGAAATCAAATTAAATCAAATTAAATCAATCAATCGATGATTTAATTCACATGCGTTTACTGTTGCGGTTGCTGTTGCGGTTGCTGTGGCTGAACAAGCCCCTTGGACTCTCGGTCCAAAAACTTGGCACGGTTGTCCAAGTTGGCGTCATAGCTGGAATAACTGGAGTACTGGGTGTTGGTTTCGTTCGGATAAAATCCAATCTTGTCGGCCTTGTTTCCATACACGTATTCATTGGGTCCAAGAACAGTGCCACTGGTGTCAGGGCTCATCTTTCTGGCTGCTTTTCCATTGTACGCAGTGGTTCCCGAGATTCCCACAGTGTAAGAAGAGTTGGGAGAAACTTGAGTGGGTGCGGGCATCGACTTGGATCCCGATGCCATTGCATTTGCTAAACCAAACATGAGGGTGAAAAAAACCATGAACGGGATGGCCACAAGCACCCATGCGACCGTTGTGTACCCCTTGGTGCACAGCACATTCAAAATCCACGTCCAAAACAGGAACCACAAGATTTTCAGAACGAAAACATACGTCGTGTTTTGAACTGGGCATGAAACATGGCCGGCACAATACACGTTCGTGTTTTGGCTGTTTTGTACCCACGAAACCACGAGTGCTACAAAAGAAATTACGAGATACACGAGCGCAGGAGTGCACAACATGGAAACCGATGCCGATGCGGCTGATGCGGTTGCTGACGGGGTGTTCATATTGTGCTTATTCTGGTTATATAATAAGCGCAGTATTAATTTTGATGAAAGAATGATGAATTTTTTTATTTTTTTCATCTTTTAGAAGGAAAACGATTGTCAAGAATTCGATTGGCACCCCAGCTTGCGGCGCCGCCGATGACACCTCCCGCAACTGCGCGTCCAATAAACACGGCCCCCGCAACCACGACGGGAGCAATTTTGGGAGCAGGAGCAGAAGAAAAAGAAAAAGAGGGTTCGACACTTGGATTCATTTTCACCTTATATGTTGTTTATGCAATTGCAACATATAATATTTCACATAAAAAAATTCTTAAAACTCGGTGCTGAAAGTGCGGTTTCCGCCGCGCTCGTTCAAATAGTCCCACTGCTTTTGGCTGGTGCACACGCACCCGGTGCTGGACGAGTAGTAGCTCGGGCAGCACTCGGGCTTGACCTCGTTGTTGGCGAAAATCAACAGTTCACCGGGGGGAAGAGGAATGGGGCCGCCCTTGTAGAACTGTCCCGACTTGGTGTTGTCTTGGTTGCCGATTTGCTTGGCATAGTTGCGCGCGGCGTTCTCCCAGTTGGTGATGGGGAGGCCAGCATCCATGCTGTAGTTTATGGCAGCGCCGTAATCGTCGGACCCCAGCATGACGTTTTGTTGGGTGAAGGCTTCCTTAATCGCAGTTCCAACGTCGGTCGGCATGCCTCCAACCGAGAACGAAGTGCAGCTGCAGAACAAATGGGTTCCTAAAACAATGCCGATGACAACAAAGAGAACGACAAGCTCAAGACGAGCACTGTATCCAAGAACCTTTAATTCCATATTGAAATGCAATGGTTGGTTTGAAATCAAGATTATATATAATAAAAATATTTTTTATTGGAATCATTTTCCTAAACTCAACAACATCTCAACATCTCATTTGGAGGGCGGGTCAGGAACCAATGACAGGCCGTGGATGTGCATGGTTTCCGCCAAAAAATGCGCAATGATGCCCAAGGGAACTGCGATCCCAATGTAAATCGCGGTCATGACTGTTGCGGAGGCAGTGGACGCGATGACAAAGGGAATGCCGAATGGGCCGAACGCAATGGCAATGGCGACCGCAACCCAGAGGGCAATGATGACGGCGCCCATTGCAATTAAAATGATGACAATGACTTCAAACGTGGAACGAAGCCCGGATTGCAGCGTGTCGTAGATTCCAAGCACGGTGTACAATGAAGCGGTCATAATGCCCTGCACCTTTCCCATTGTGTCCCGCATCTTCAAGAACATCCCAATGATGGGCTGCATGACATTGAGTCCGCGGCTCATGATGTCCGACACAATGGACGACACCGCATCTCTGATGTTGTTGATCAAAATGCGAATGTCATTCAGCGCATTTGCAATGCCGTGCAAAGTATTGATTGCAATGGATTGGGTGTAATGGATCGGGTCCATGAACACGGACGATATGGATTTCAATTCATTTTGCACACAGTATTGAAAATTGGTCTCGGCGAACTGCATTTGTTCCTTGAATGTGCCGTTCGGTTTCATGACGTTTCCGGCAAACATCATGTATGCCGGATTGCAGCGGTATTCAATCCAATTGGTTCGTATCGTTTGCGCATTTGCGCGTATTTTCAAATAAGCATATCCGCAAGCGTATGCAAAAAGCAGAATTGTGGACCATGCAATGCAGCTCATGAAATCATCGTGCACTTTGTTTTTATACATGAATTTGAACCACGACACGTCCCCCAAATTGACGTCAGCATTTTTGGTTTGGCTCATGGATAAAATGAATAATAATCCTCCCTTATTATTATTCATCATTATTTGTTTTTGGAGCGTTTTGCAAAACAACCCCCGTGGTGGGGGGGTATGAACTTGCCTTAATCACAGTGCGCGCACCACTTTTCCAATGGGGCCGGACCACGTGTTTTCCATGGTTTGCACGCTGGTGTCCATGGTGTACATGAGGGTGGTCATGATGCCGATGTTTTTGGACATCATGTCCTTGATTTTGATGACCATGACCTGGATCTGGGTCAGCATGTTGAGGAACACGCCAAAAATGTTTTGAATGCTTCCGGTCAAATTCACTCTAAAATTGTTCATGAAATCGCGGACGTCATTCAACCCATCCGTCAGGCCTCCAATCGCGCCGGTGGTGACCGACATTATGTAATTTGCGGGTTGCATCAAAACGCTCATGTATCCAGTCTGCATGGTTTGGATGCATTGTTGAAAGTTGGTTTCGGTGTCGAATCCGAAAAATGAGGCGGTCATCATGTAAATGGGACTGCACTTGAATAACGGCCAATTGTCTTTCACGCCCTTAATGTATATGAGTGCAAATATGGCGAGATTCAGGCCGACGTAATACGCAATGATCAACAGCATTTGTATGTAGGTTGCAACCTTGGACGGCGGGTCCGAACCAAACTCGTTGGGAACTGCTGTTGCTGTTGCCTTTATCGTGTCATCGATGGTTGTTGACATTTGATTTGTATCAATTTGTATCACTATAAAACCCAAATATAATTTTATTTTGCATTTGGATTTATTGCATTCTATGCATTTAAAACAGTGGTGGATGGAGTTGCATGTGTATTGTCAAACACTGATTGCGACCCGGCTTTCATCAACAAGTGATTGCCAGCAATGCTGTTATTGTTTACTGCGGCATTGTGGGCGCCGGAGAACTGCGGAACGGGTGCAACCGACGGTTTGCTGGATGGCGTAGGAGTTGGGTTCTCGCCACCGCGCTTAGACCGCTTAGACCGCTTTTTATGGTTGCTTCGCTTAGACCGCTTTTTATGGTCGCTTCGCTTAGACCGGTTGCTTCGCTTAGACCGCTTTTTATGGTCGCTTCGCTTAGACCGCTTAGACTGCTTTTTATGGTTGCTTCGCTTTTTATGGTCGCTTCGCTTAGAACCACCAATCTTTCGTCCAGATTGTTGCAGCACCAATGCATTGTGCGCTGCGCTTCGTTGTTGAGATGCAGCAATCACGCTTCCGCCAGTTGTGGTGGAAACGGAGGCAGGCATTGCTGAGTTGATGGTGGGGGCGACCACATCCGGTTTCATGACCACATGTCCGTATGGATTTGGACTCGACATGATTAATTAAGCTTATGTATTTGTAATTTGCTATATGCAATATAACTATATTTTTTAAAAAGCATTTAAAATCGTAGCATTGACAGTATTATTATATTATCATAATTCACATACTTGAAAAAATGAACAGCTTGGACCGCCTTCAGTTGGAGAAAATGATTCAGGCGAATGATGCCGCCGACAACACCTCGCAAATCCGCGACTTGAAACACAGCATGCTCATTCACGCGGATGTTGCCACGCTGCTCAATTTGAAGCGCGATTACGCGCGTCTGGCTAAAACCAACCCCGACCAGTTCGACATGATGTGCGTAAATCGGTGCTCCTTTTTGTTCAATAACTACACCGACATTTTCAACAAGGTGAAAAAGGATGAGATTGATTTGGCCATTTTAGGCAAGTTGTTGGGCGTCCTAAAAATGATTGAAGACGGGAAAGTGGACCAGCACGAGGCGTCCGTGGAAGTCGGCCAACTGCTCAAACAAATTTACATTGACAGCGCGCTGAAAAAATCGGAAAAGCTGGACAAAAAGCATTCGAACACCGGGTCTGGATCTTCATCGGACGATTCTTTGCCACCTGCAAAAAAAGTGTCGTGGAAACAATACAAGGCCAAACATCAACTAAACTAAAATATTTACATAAATGTATAATTTGCAAACATGGATCATTTTGCTATTATTAACGCACTTTCACAACAGATTGCGGAAGACTTACTCGAATCGTCCAAACTAGCATGCGCCATCAAACCGCACAATATCAAAAATGTTTTACCTGCAAAGACAATATCTCTTATAGTATCTAAATTAGCAAAAGACCAGGGAAAATATGTAAAATTTAAAGAAGTGCCAATAGCGTTTAAATTGTTAAATGCATTACCAGGTTTTGTGCAAAAAAACAGGATTGATGCGGTCCTTGACGAAGGAATAAGAACAAATGGGTTAAACAGTTTAATGGAAACAATCTGTGCCCCAATAGGCAAAGATGCGTCACCAGGTGAAGATGCGGTTGCAGGTGAATATGCGGTTGCAGGTGAATATGCGGTTGCAGGTGAAGATGCGCAAATTGACAATGAAATTATGACGATGAAATTGAAAGAAGTGGCAAGACTTGTTATTGCGTTTTATGTGGATGCTGATATTGACTATTTGAATGACATATTTGAATTAAAAGGAAAATCTGCTGGTGGCCGCAAACAAAAGTCTCGTCGTGGACACAAACAAAAGTCTCGTCGCAGCCATAAGACACGTCGTGGACACAAACAAAAGTCTCGTCGCGGAGACAAGACACGTCGTCATCGTCATCGTCGCTCAACGCGCAAACATTAATTACCGCAATTCTTACAAACTGTTTTTTTTATTTATTGTCCTATAATATATAAAAATAACGGCAATCCGTCATGTCGAATGTTGTCATCATGGTGTGGAAGCAGCACATGAACGCAGGGTTTGGGGACTTGTTGCGCGGAACCATTTATTTGCACAAACTCTCTCGCCAACTGAACTTCGAATTGATTGTGGACACGCAGCTGCATCCCGTTTCGAAACTGTTGGTTTCACCGCCGCACAGGTTCACCGATTATGTCGTGGAACATCAATCCGAAATCAATGATGCCATAAACAAGACCGACGAACATGTGAAGCAACTCATAGAAATGAACCAACGCGCGACCAATGCCAATCCGCTGTTAATAACCACCAATTTTATAGACGATTACATTCATGCGCCATCGAATGAGTGCAAACTGTTTATGCGCGCCCATTTGATTCCAACGCATGAGTTCAATGGATATTTCAATGAGAGATGCAAGGCATTCCGCATTTCCAAAAATTACTCAATTGCGCATTTTAGACTGGGGGATCAAGAATTGAATGACAATGAATCAAACGTGCACCAATATCGTCAATTGTGCGCCATGATCAACGTTCAACTGACAACAGTGCCGAATTTATACATCATGTCAGACTCTTTGCAATTTAAAACCCATTTGCGCGAACGCATTCGTCCCGAATTGGTTCATCGCGTCATTCCAACCCACCCGATTCATTTGGCGGACCCGAATGCCGACATTGACAGCATGAGAGAAACCATGTTTGATTTCATGCTGCTGACAAATGCCTGTATCATCAAAACACTATCGAGATATTATTGGGTTTCCGGATTTGTCAATTGGGTCAGTCATATTTTTAATGTTCCGTTGGTGGACCTGAAATCAACAATGACAATGAAGACTTGCGCGGTTCCACGCGCAAGCGCCCGTTCAGTTGAGGTTCGGAGCATGCCCTTGTTCAGAACCAACCACCGTTTGCGAATGAGGTGATTGCATTCATACATCCGAAATCAATATAAATATTGCGCAATGCATTTCACTACGTGCATTGCGCATTGGCATTGGTATTGTGTAGATGTCATCATTTTCAACGAAGAGCAACAAGAATAAAATCCTCCTGATCGTGGAATCTCCCGCAAAATGCAGCACCATTGTGGGCCATTTAGGCCCGGACAAGTACGTGTGCGCGGCCACGTTCGGGCACATGAGAGAGCTGACTGGGCTACAAGACATTGACACCACTTTTTCAAACGTGCCCCAATTCCACGTCGTGGAGTCCAAGAAAGCCCAGATTGATAAAATACGCGCGCTGGTTGCGGAGTGCAAGGAAACGTATCTCATGACGGACAACGACCGCGAGGGTGCGGGCATTGCGTATCACGCGTGCTGTTTGTTCGGCCTGCCGATTGCCACCACCCGGCGCATCGTGTTCAACGAGATAACCAAGCCGGCGCTCGAGCGCGCCATTCAGGCGCCGCAGCTGCTCAACATGGATGCGGTCCATGCGCAAATTGCCCGACAAGCGCTGGACATGCTGGTGGGATTCAAAATCACGCCCGCGCTGTGGGACCACGTTTTGGAGCCGAAAACGAAGGGCGCCCCGTCGTTGTCGGCCGGCCGCTGCCAGACCCCCGCCCTGCGCCTCATTTACGACAACCAGTGCGCCATTGATGCCGCCGCGGACGGAACCATCGTTTATGAAACGGTGGGCTACTTCACGAAGCTGAATCTGAAATACGAGCTGAGCAAGGGGCATGCCACCGCCGAGACATGCGCCACGTTTTTGCGGGAATCTGCCGCGTTCGAGCACGTCATTCGCGCGCCGAAAACACACGGGTTCGCCAAGGCCGCCCCGCTGCCGCTGACCACGTCCGCATTGCAGCAGCAAGCCAGCAACGAGCTCGGCTTATCGCCGGCGGAAACCATGTTGGCGTGTCAGCATTTGTATGAAGGGGGATACATAACATACCCGCGCACCGACAGCCGCGCGTATTCCGAGCCGTTCTTGGCGCATGCCCGCGACTACATCACCGAAAAATGGGGGGGAAAATACAACAAAGGAGAGGCAGTGGAGGAGGTCGTCGTAAAAAAGAAGCGCATTGTGGTGAAAAAGAAACGGGACACCCCAAAAGAAGTGGCCGCAGAGGAGGCCGTGGCGGACGTGAAACCACAGGAAGCGCATGAAGCGGTGCACGCCACATCCCTGCACTGCATTGCTGTGCCGGACACGATGACCGCGAAGGAGCAGCGCCTGTATCGCATGATTTGGCGCCACTCTGCAGAAACGTGCATGGCACCGTGCACGGGGAGCACCATGACGTCCTGCATTTCGGCGCCGGAGGGCCGGGACTACCGGCATTCGGTGGAGCGCATCGAGTTTGCGGGCTGGCGCATCGTGGCTGCACTGTCAAAAACGGATGCTGCAACCGATGCGACCAATCGCTGGATGCTGCTGCAGGCCATTGTTCCGGATTCGGCCATCAAATACAATAAACTGCAGTCGGCCATGCAGGTGCGCGAGCTGAAGTCGCATTACTCGGAGGCGTCGCTTGTCAGCATGTTGGAGGAGCGCGGTATCGGGCGTCCGTCCACGTTTTCCAGCTTGGTGCATAAAATACAGGAGCGCGGGTATGTTGCCAAGCAGGACGTGCCGGGGCGGCGCGTGAGTTGCACTCAGTTCGAGCTGGATGGCGGCGTGCTCAGCCAGTCGGTGGAAGAGCGGGAATTCGGGAATGAAAAAAACCGCCTGGTCATTCAACCGCTGGGCCGCGCGGTCATCACCTTCTTGTGCAGCCATTTTGCAGAGGTGTTTGACTACGATTACACCAAGCGCATGGAGCACCAGCTGGACCTGGTTTCATCCGGTCAAAAACGGTGGGGGGACGTGTGCGGGGAATGCTTGTCGGGCGTGGACCGGTTAATGGCGGATTTGAATGCCAAGTGCTTAACAAAGAGCACGACATCGAAAGGAACGAATGATTCAAATGATTCAAATTCGTTGAGTGAACAAACAACCGAGAGAAAGTCCGAAAAAAATATATGCAAATTGCTTGGAAAATACAATGGCACTGACTTGTGCCTGCGAACAGGCAGATATGGACCTTATTTGACATGGGGCGACAACAAGAAATCTCTCCCCCATCTTAAATCCAAAGGTCAAACAGACACCACGTTCGTCAATGTGGACGTGGATACAATCCCGTGTTCTTACGACGAGGCCGTGCGCCACATTGAATCCGGTGCATCCACAACATCCAATGCAACCAACGCCAACACGAATCCATCCATTTTGCGCGAAATCAACTCGTTTACCAGCGTGCGCACCGGACAGTATGGACCCTACATTTATTACAAGAATCCTAAGATGAAGACGCCGGCATTCGTGTCCCTGCGCGGGTTCAAGGAAGACTGGAAAACGTGCGACCTGCGGATATTGGAGATGTGGTCGACCACAACCCCTGTGAAAAAGAAGTAATAACATAAACCATAAATGCATAAAATAAGAATATAAAGATGTATTTTTATTATTTACAAAAATGTCAAAAGCAACACACGTTTTGGAAGTGTGTGAATTCATTGACGAGGATGATGGACCCGATGGTTGGTTAGCGCAAGGTGGTAAAATTAAACACATTGGTTATATGAAGGGGCATTTTAAAACAAAAAAGGATGCTGTTTCATATTATGATAGACACAATCCACATATGAGGTCTTTGAATGCTCACAACACTTATAAAAGTGACTGGGATCCAAATACAAAATTGCTTTACATTGTTAGAGAAGATTATGCTGTAAATGCAACAATAGATTGTTTTTCAATTGATGACAACCCTCTTTGTGAAAGTATTAATGGAGGTACGTGCATTAAGTTTAAATGGTTGAAATAGACATTTACACATATTTGTTGAAATCGTATCATAAAAATGAATAAATGAATAAATTTCTTTCTTCATTTTAGTAAAATGCAAATAAACGCACAGGCGTTGCTTTGCGCATTGATCTGCGCGTCATGTTCTGCTGCGGTCGGGTTGGAACCGCCGGCCAATGTCGTTTCAGTGGGGCGAGCGGCTTCGTTCTCTTTTCTTGGTGGAGGCTGCTTCGTCCCTAGGTCTATCACTAGCCTTAGTTCTGCCCAATATTTCCAATCCATAGACGCGTTCGCCTTGACCGGCTTGGCAATGCGATGATGATTCATATAAACCATACCCATATGTTGAGTGATGTGATGCAGTGGACAGTAAGACACGTTCTGTGTCAATCAATTTATATGCGGTGGTATGTTTCCGTTGGATTGCACTCCATAAATCAAACAAAGGAACTACGCCGCCAGACAAACAACCAATGGATTTTAAAGAGAAATATGCTTCCGCAGTTATAATGCCAGCCATTGAATTTACCTTTGGGCATTCATATTTAATGTTATTTTTGTCATTCATTTGGACGATGATATTATCGATGGGTGTTGTGCAATAGGTTGTCCCCATTTTCACAATAAACGACCTCGACTCAGTGTTTTTTAATTCATTCAATATATTTGTCTCTTCCAAGCTAAAAAAATCATATACGGTGTCGTCAGGGTTCAATTCATAGGCAACTGGAAAACGTTTGAATGCCCAGTTCCGTTTTGCAGTGTTATACTCATCATTGTCGGCCAATACACCATTCACAAAAAGTGGATGTTCAATACCGTTTTTCCATAGGCCCTGATATACATGTCCGTCTGTATATCTCATTATGCCGGTTCCGTGTTCTTCATCATTCATCCATTCACCAACATATTCTATTTTTGTTGCGCCTTGGAAGTCCGGATATGTCATTGTGCCATCACCATTGAAGCAACCATCGCTAAAATTACCATCATATACAACTCCATCTGGATATCTATATATTCCATGTCCGTTGAACCAACCATTCCGCCATTCGCCTTCATAAATATTTCCCAACTCGGGACTGCTTAATATTCCACGTCCTGTGCGTACATCATCCACCCATTCGCCTTCATAAACACGTCCCAATTCATACGTCATACGCCCTTGTCCATTTTTTTGAAAAAGCTCATCCAACTCGCCTATGTATATATTTCCATTGACATATGTTATTGCACCCGATGTAGGATCATATTTGCCAATAATTTGACCAAATTCCATTACATCATGACCACCGCGCTGAACCCGACGACGTGTTTTCCTGTGTTGCATTTTACGGGTTGAACTGAAATATTTTTTACCAGATTTCTTTTTGGTGGTGTGTTTCATATTGTGGGTATTTATGTATTAATATTTATATTATAATATTTTTATCCAGGTGGCCTAAAGTTTGTGTGCCGATTGAACAGGCACCTGTGCGAAGTTATTCCGGTAAGATCGCGAGCAACCAAGTGGACCATTCCACGGTTGCGAAACACGTGCTTTGCAATTTCACGGTCGCGCATTCATCCCGGCGATAGAAACGGAATGCGCAAGCTCTTGGACCGCGCAATTTCGTCGCGATAGCAGTACAGTGCAAGCGTAAAGCTGAAGTTTTGCCCGCCAAAATTCACCAGGGTTCCGTCGTGATATCGAAACCGGAATTTGAACTTGCTCAATTTGTCCAACGGAGGAAAAAACGAGCTCATGCCTTCCGCGGTGTCCTGGGGCTGATTCCCGAATTGGTATTCTAACTGAGACACAATTTTGGTGGGTTTCGTCAACATTGGAATTTTTGCAAACGCCCCATTCACGATTCCGTTGTAATCGTTGTTTCGACAGTTGCTTGTGTTTTCGGAATACGGCTGCATCTCGTCCATGTAGTTGTACTTGTCTATTTCCATGTACATTGCCGTGTCGCCGGTCAAGCTGGGCGGGTTTGGCGGAATCAGCACGTAGCCCGTATTCCCGGCTCCAACCGGCAGCCACGTGGTTCCCTGAGACGCCGAACTGGAATTCACGTAGTAAACTTTCTGGTCGCCAACGACGGCCGTGGCGGCACTCGTGTTTGTGGGAGCACTCGGGTAGCAGCCGTTGCCGTTTTGACATTTCACAAACCCCAAATTGTATGCCAGACCCCAGTTGGTGTATTGGTTCCATTTTGAGTTGGCGGTTGGTTGTCCGGTTGGAGTAGAAAGCGGCGGGCACGCATAGCAAGGTGCGCTCTCGTAGCTTTCGGGCGTATTGTAGATGATTTCGAATGGGTCGGACGTGTTGCCGAACAGCAGTCGTTGCCGGACTTCGTCGTAAAACACCCGGAATTTGTTGTAGCTGGCGAGCGTTGGATCCAGTTTTTGCACTTCCAAATTTAATTTATTTTCCAGTTCGGTTGCCAGCTGCGTGGGACTGTAAAATCCGGGTTCAATGCTGACCTTTAGAGGTGGATGCGTTGGTCCCCATGAATCCAAAATGTCCACATACACCGTGATGATTGTGTTTTGATTCTGGCTTGAAAACGTGTAGTAATACGTGGGAAAGTTGTATTCAACCAGCGCGATTGTTTCCACGTTGGTGTATGTTTGTGGCAGTTGGAGTTCGAAATGGTTCGCATTGGGCCACTTGTTGATGTCGCGGTCTTCGGAGTGCACCGTCAACAGCTTTCGGTCGATCGAGAATCTTTGCTCTCTGGGGATCAATGGGTGGTCATTTTTTAGCACATACTTGCTCATGATTCCTTAATTCGAATATATTATTTATATATTATGTTTTATTTAATACTTTATTTGAATGTTTTAATGGTTTGATGTTTGAATGGTTTTGATGTTTTTGAAGTGGATTAACATTTTTAAAAATATCTAATCATTAGTATAAGTTCATTCAAACAATAAAAAAACAAACAACAAACAACACAAACAACAACACCATCACATTGCATCTCTCAAATGGCGACGACACCGAACCAAACCATTCGACCAGCAGTGTTGAAAACATTGCAATATTTTCCCGTGGCAGGATACGTTGTGAAATGGGTGATGGACATTGCATCAAGCGACAGCATGACTGCGGTTTCTTCCATTATTCAGGATTCGTGCATGATCTTGTATTTAGGCTGCATGCTGTGGGGATTGATGTCGCCAAATGTCGATAAACTGCCCATGTTGGGGATTTTTGTCGTGGTTTCATTGATCGGGTTGTATTCAGCGTCCATCATTTTTAATGCGCAGTACATGCAGATCATCGACAACACCAACAAGGACGACAACAAGCCAAAATCTGCGACATTTTGGGTCCTCTCTGAAATAATCATTTTATACCTCTTCATGTCGAACTACATTGTCAACGTGAATGAGCCGGCCGTATCCACCAGATGGTTGGTCGGGTTGCTGCTTGTCATGATGCCGCACGCGTGGATTATTGCAACCAATTTTGTCAACATGCGGGTGCGACCCACGGATGATGCCGTGCGCAACATCAAACCCCCTCAAATGGACTAATTGGCGCAGGAATGGAGCCGTTTCGTAAAAGAGACGTGCGCATCAACATGACAAATATTCCGAGCGTGAGCAAAAAACTAATGATGACAAATATCACTGACAAATAGATGTATGGATAAATTTCTTGCATGATCAAATCAATGACCGGATGAAACAGCTCTTTCAGCTCCCGTTTTACGTCATCTCGTTTCATGACTTGGAGACATTGATCAATTATTTTCTCTCGCATCATTGACATGCCGTTTTGTTTTGGGTCTTTATTGTGTGTTGTTCCTTTATATTTTTTACATGAACGTGCTAAAAAATATACGTCATTATTGCGTGTTTATTTTCTCTGAATGCTGCAACAGCAAACCGCACACCAACCACCAACCATCATGTCGGATCAGGTGCACTTGCCGGACACAACATTTGAGCACGCCCGTCTGCATTTGGCGCCCCCCAACGGTTTGCAAGGCGGCACTTACTTTGCCATGCTGTACTACAAGGACGCCCCCCTCTACATTCAAACTCCGAAATGCGTGTCGAGGCAGGCGGTGGTTCCAGGGAAGCGCCCCTACATGGATTTAATGTTCAGCAACCATGATGTGGCGTTTTTGGAGTGGCTAGAGGCACTGGAAGCAGACGCCATTCGCATGATTTATGAAAAACGGAATGTGTGGATCAGTGGCGACATAGAAAAATCAGACATTGAGGCGGGTTTCACGTCGCCAGTTCGTCCGTACAAGGGGGGGAAGCACTACCTCATACGTGCCAATATTCAGCCTTCAAAGCATTTAGCAGGAACGCAGTCGTGTTCAGTCTTTGATGAAAATGAGCGTCCAGTTTCAATTGAACACATTAAGGCGGAAAATCAAATGTACACTGTGCTCGAGTTTCAAGGCATCAAATTCACGTCGCGCAGTTTTCAATTTGAAGTGGCGCTCAAACAAGTGTTGCTTGTGTCGAATGTTCCGATATTTCAATCATGTGTCATCCGAAAACCGACATTTAATGCGCAACCCGAACCGTCAAAGCATCAACCCGAGAGCCATGAACAAGAACCAAATAACCATAAACCAGAACCAGAACCAGAACAAGAACCAGAACAAGAACCAGAACCAAATAATCATAAACAAGAACCAGAACCAAATAATCATAAACAAGAACCAGAACCAGATAAACAAGAACCAGAACCAGATAACCATGAACCAGAACCAGAACCAAATAACCGTAAACAAGAACCAGATGACCATAAACAAGAACCAGATGACCATAAACAAGAGAACCGTAAACAAGAAAAACAAGAACCAGAACCAGAACTCCCGAGAGAAATCCAAAAAGAAATGGAAGAAGTCACGATAGATGTTTTAGAAGAATTGGAGCAAATGCATCTCAAACTGAAAAAGCCAACCGAAGTGTATTACAACATGTATCGAAATGCAAAACAAAAAGCAAAAGAATTTAAGAAAAATGCCATTGCTGCATATTTAGAAGCCAAGCAAATAAAGGCAACCCACATGTTGGAAGACAGTGATGAGAGCGATGATGGCGATGTTTACGGCGACAATGAAAGCGACGACGACGAATGAATCGTGAAATGCAAAACGCACAACAATGCAATAATAAAAGTTAAACCAAAAAAATATTTTATCATGAATTTTATATAACAGACAATCATAATGAACAATTTATTGTATATGCTTAAAAATCACTTTGTTGTGATAGTTTTAGGAGCAATCGTGTTGTATTGGGGGCTTTCTCAGTACAAGTCTTCATCGGAAGGCATGGAGATTGTTGACCCCAACAAACTGTCGCCCCAAAAGCGCAAGCAGTATTACCAACAGGCTTCGGGCCAGCACACCGCCGACATTGGCAATGTCCATCCTGCCACGGGTTTAGAGAACATTCAGTATGCGCCCTCGAACGGCGCTGGCACCACCATGCAGGGCTTGCCCCCTAGCTGCACCCCCCAACAGACCGTGGACCCCCTCGAGCTCTTGCCCAGGGATGTCAACAGCCAGTGGGCCCAGCTCAACCCCACCGGGGCCGGTGATCTTAAGGGAGTGAATCTCCTGAGTGCCGGCGCCCTCATCGGCATTGACACCATTGGCAACACTCTGCGCAACGCCAACCTCCAGGTTCGCTCGGAGCCCCCCAATCCCCAGCTCAACGTTGGTCCCTGGAACAACACCACCATCGCGCCTGACCTGATGCGCGTGCCTCTGGAGATCGGCTGCGGCGGTCAGTAAAGACCAACATCAAGACCAACATCAAGACCAACATCAACATCAACACCTACTTTAAACATTGATTTATACATTTTGCAATTGATAAATGTATAATATTTGAAGGTGCCAGACACCCCCATGCATTAGTTTTAGTGGGTTCTTGTATGGCGTGTTTTCTTTTTTCTGTTTTTATTTTTGTCGTTTTTGACAGATTTTCTGCGATTATGCCTACGTTTTGGTCTTGTTTTTCCTCCTCTTGGTATAGCATCAAGCGCACTTGAACCAAGATGACCGGTGCTTTGCGTTCGACCCAAAATAGGTGGGTCGCCTTCGATGCATCTACATCCATTGGTAGTCAATACTAGGTGTTTTTTCATGTATTCATCAATTGTCATTCCAGGGGATCCATCAGGGTTTCTAGGGTTAAACTGCGGATTAAACCAATAGGGGTAAATGGCATGTTGAATGATGTAAAAACTTCAGAAAGCAATAGAGGCCTATACACACCATTTCCATGGGCATCATCAGTGCGGACTTCATATGGTGCCATTGTCAAGATGTATTCTTGGTGGTCCGTGTTCCATATGACACTACATCTTCCAGAACTATAATTGTCGACAATGTCTAACCCATTTTCTCGAAAATGTTGGAGATTACTTGTGTCTAATAAATTGGCATATCCAACTAAATTCCCATTTCCATCAAATGAAACCATGATAAGACTACCAGGATTTTCTTTAAGACCACTTTGTGTCAAATTAGTCATTTCATCGTGAAAAACCGTTCCGTTGCATAATACATATAAATCAGCAATTTGATAGCCTTCGTTGCTTCGATACAATGATATTGGTGAGCCAGGTGCAAGATTTTCATCTTTGAATGGCACAAGAATATCCTTATAAAATCTAGATTTATTAATTGGTTTCTCATGATAGTCGCGAATTTTTCCAAAAAAATTATTTTTTAGCATTGAAGGTGAAAGCCTACCAAGATGACAATCCTGCATAGTTGAAACAAATGAAATTGCCTTTAACATCAATCATCTGCGGTTGAATCGGCCTTTCAGCATGACATGCTAAAAAAACAAAATGATTGATTACATCATCGCCCACACCGGGAGATACGGGATCAGAGTTTCCTCGCGCAAAAGCTTCAATCTCGCCAGAATTTCTTACAGAGTATCCACACATTGCACCAACATTTCGAAATTTAGCAGCATAATGGGATAGGCGTGTGGGTTGCATGGTGGTATACATTTTCATGATAAATAAAATCATTTAATGCATGAATATGCTAAATGATTTTATGACATGTCATTTTAAAGATTTTTCACAATGATGAAAATCTGAAATCGTGTGCTTCCAACGAGATTCGAACTCGTGTTATTGGATTCAAAGTCCAATGTGCTGACCACTACACTATGGAAGCGAATGTGTGCCGCAATTATACGCGCGACATAATACATTGATGCATTTTCTTTATGTTTGTTTATATATAATCATAATAAGTGATGCATAAGATGACCCGTGTTGGAAAACATAAGCACCGACGCACAACCCAACGCAGACGAATGCGTGGGGGCATGTTGCATTTGAAGGATGACGCGCTTCGGGCAAAACAACTGATGTATGCCATGCTGTTTTCACCTCACATGCAATCCAATGTGCCGCTTGGCGTTCAATTTGAAATCATCCTCGACAATTCTTCCAATTGCGATTACATAAGAGACGGACGTGTGCCATATTATAGTGCCACGCCAATGGATTACAAAAAAAGAATGACAACCGTGCATGAAATGTTGGAATTTTATCTTGTCAGCCACAGTGAAAAGCAGGAATTGGGAAATTTAATACACGAACTGGTTGACGGGTGCAGAGCCGAATTGGAATTAAAAGAAAGTGTGGCAAGTGTAAAGGAACTCGTGGGTGGAATTCAAACGACGCATCTTGCGCCACCATCCTCTTTATCTAGGAGAATTTCGTCGCTGATGTTTCAACCAGACCCGCCTCTTTCTCCGCAAGAACTCATGGAAAATTTCAAATTGGATGTGGATAATTTTGCATTCAAAGTTGCGAATTTATACAATTTATATTATGACAAAAAACGCAGAGGCCGCCAACCAGTTTACACACACGTCAGTTCTGAACTGCATCAAGTGGCTCATTACAAAATACGGCCTGAAATGGAACGCATTAAAAAATCATTCGAAGCCAGACTCAAAATGTTTGAACTGTTGAGAGATGTTGCGCTGCCAGAGATGATTAGAATGCATCATGCGAATGTAAGCTCTCATTCAGTCATTCCAGAAGCATTGTTCAGTGTTGACAATGATGAATTTGAAGAAAATGTTGAAAGGTTTCGCGCACAATTGGATGAATTCATACTTCAACAAAAATACGTAATGGGTCTTCGGGTTGCTCCCAGTCGGATGCTTCGCACAATTTCGCATGTTCCTAACCGGATATCGCATTCATCGTCTTCATTGCGGCCTCTTGGTGCCGCGATTCGGGATGAAAGGCGCAGTTTAAACCTTTTCAGTGTAGACCCCAGCGACATTGCGCGATTAAAAGGACATGGTGCACTTGCAAGACTATTGGCAGAACGTTTGTCTAGTCATGGCAGCGATAAAACTAGAAAAAGAATCACGTATGGTGTGAGTAGCTGGCACAAAGACAACGACAACGATCCAGAAAAAGACAAATAAATGATATAAACATTTTTTATGAATATGACCCAACGCAACGAACGACCATGGCTTCCTTAGAACAGCGCATCCAGCGCTGGGTGCAGCTGGACAATGCAATCAAGCAATCGAACGACCAGGTGCGCGACCTCCGGGCATCTCGCAATGAAGTGGAGTCCAGCATCCTTTCGCACGTGGCAAACAATAATTTGTCCCATGCAACGGTTCGAATCAAGGACGGCACGCTCAAATTTGCATTCAACGCGAAACAACCGCCGGCGCTCACGCTGTCCTTCTTGAGCGAGGCGCTGGCCGAATGCTGTCCGCCGCAGCAGGCCGCCGATATCATGCAACACATTCGGGACAAACGCAACGCCGCTGCAAAACTCGTGCCGGAAATACGGCGCACCTAATGTGCCAAGCATTGCGTCCCGTAAAACCCTCACATCTGCTCTTCGGTTTAATTATTTATATACAACTTTATATAGATATTTGTTAAATTTAGATTCATTAAACCCACATTCAATGTCGTCGTCGTCGTTGCTTCATTCGTCGCTTTTGTTTTCCATCGCGGTGCAGGTCATCACCGGCATCATTGAATTGGCGGCATTCTTTGTCAGAACGGCGCCGGGCATGGCACTCATCAAGCAGCTCCTTGGCCTCGAGCTCGCGGTTCAAGCCATTGAGGGTGCGTTTTATTTTTGGCTGTATAAAAACATTAACACGGTGAAAAACATCACGCCCAAGCGCTATGCGGACTGGGCGCTCACCACACCCACGATGCTGATCACACTGGTTGCATACATCATTTACCTGAATACGGGCACAAAAGCCGCGGCGGGCGCAAACGCAAATGCAAACGTGGCAACAACCCAGGAATCGCTTTCTTTGATTCAAATTCTGAGAGAAAATGCGACCCCCATTGCACAAATAGTCGGGTTGAACTGGCTCATGCTGTTGTTTGGATATTTAGGCGAGGTCAACGCCATTCCCTTGATCGCCGGGGTTGCGCTCGGGTTTCTGCCGTTCATTGCCTACTTCTACATCATTTACGAGAGATTTATCAGGACGGTGAATCCCACCAGCCTGAAGATTTACGTATATTTCCTGGTGTTCTGGTCGCTGTATGGAGTCGTGGCCGTGCTTCCATACGAATTAAAAAACACAATATACAACATCATTGACCTGTTTTCGAAGAATTTCTTTGGCTTATTTCTCTCGTATTTGATTGTCTCAAATGCATCAAATGCGTTGATGTAAAACATTTAAAACATTTAAAATCATATTAAACTCATAATGACTTCATTGTTTATTGTTAATTGTTTATCGTTCATGAAACCGACGTTCAAACTCATTGCGGCCATGTGCGCCGACGGTGGCATCGGATACAAGGGCCAGCTGCCGTGGCCGCACTGCAAGGCCGACATGGCGCATTTTGCCAAGCGCACCACGGGCTCAGGCAACAACGCGGTCATCATGGGTCGCTCCACGTGGGCCAGCATTCCCGTGCGCCCGTTGCGCCGACGCGCCAACCTGATTCTCTCGACGCAAGAACCCGACACCCCCGTTTCAGACCAAGCGCATTGGTTCTCTTCCATTCCGGCATTGTTTGCCCATTTGGAAGCCGCAAACTACGATGAGGTGTGGGTCATAGGTGGCGCCAGCATTTACGAACAGTTTTTGACCATGCATGAAAACAACGAAATCGTCATAGACGAGATGTGCATTACGCGAATGGAGGGAACGTATGAGTGCGACACGTTTTTCCCTTTTTTCCCATCAATGATCAATTCAAATGCACGATTGAAATGACTTGATTTGACACGGGGTTTCCATTCAATGGGTTGGGGTACGTGATCATGCAGGCCACTGCATAATATGCCGGCAATTCACTGGTAGGAACCGTTGCTGCAAATGTCGGTGCGGACGTGCTTGCACTTGAAATGCTTATGGAAGATGCAGTGTAGGAAGGCCAGTTTGCTTTTACCACGGACCAACTCCAGGCCGTGATTGTGGCACCAACGATTTGAATTGTGGGCTGTTGCGTGAAAATTGTGTTGGTTGCACCGACAGCCTGTGAACTTGTTCCATTTGTGATGGTTGCAACAACTGCTGGATTTTCTGACCGCCATCTGAGCACATATGGAATTTCATATACCTTGGCTGAAGTGCTGACCAAACATTGAACGAGGCAGTCCTTGGGGAGTTGCAAAAGATATAAAAAACTAGTGGCAAATGTTGCACTATTTGTTGTTTCGCCTGACAATACCCGAAGCGTGTAAAAATTGTTGCCATAAACAACCGACCAAGCGTATCCAGTTGGATTAATAACACTTGGTGCATCGATGGTCAGAACCTGTTGCAAATGAATCACTCGAACATTGTCGGTGAGATTTTGAACTCCCATAAATGTCGAAAATGTAGCCGGTTGCACGATCGTTGGTTCATTTCTAGCTGCAACTCCGGTCCATTTGTTTTGTGCATGCATCATCGCCGAAAACATTGTTGTTGTCGGTTGTTATTGTTATTGTGTATATACATTATGCCATTGTATTAAATTTATTAATTACGATATAATTAATATGTGTTTGATTTATGCAAAATATAGTGTGCAATTAACATAGCCACGACTAGAACCCCCGGATGACGAATGTGTTCCAACATGCGATTGGCCTGGCGTCATTTGGGTACACCATGACGCTCCTCATAGCGTACCTCATTTTCATGACCGCGACGCTCGCGGTGTGCAACTTTTTGAGCACCGTTCTCTCTGACAAAATGGTGCACCTAGTGAAACGCGCCGTGTCTTCTTGCGCAAATCGACTGTTTGAGTATTTGGCGCTGCAGCCGTCGTGCGAGTATTTGAACGACACGCAGGAAAACATGCGCCACTACAAAAACAAGGCAATCAAGTCGATTCGTCTTTACTACCGCCGGGTTCCCAAAAAGCTGCTCAATCTATACAATAAAATCACGCTTTCACGGCTGGACAATTTGTATACCGAAATGATGGCGGAGCATGCAAAATCGGACCATTGCACTGGGTCCATGGCCGACTATTTGCGCGCACACGCAGAAGCGCTGCCGTTTCACTGCGGTCTCATATTTGAAATGGAGGACGGGGCGCATTTGATGCTGGATAAAACATCCACCATGACGCTGCTGAAAATGAAGGAGCCGCACATTAAAAATGCGGTCATGAAGGACATTTCTCTCAAGGACAATGATACAAAAATTACTTTAGGCGCCTTTCTGGATGCCGGGAAGCGGCGCATGAAGGACGAGCACTGGTTTCAGTGGGACTTCAAGCACAATTGTTTTTACATCACCAAGCGGATTTTGATCAAGAACGGGCTGTATTCGGAGGACGCGCACGAAATGACGCGATACTACACGCAAATGCAACGATTGTATGACGCATCTAAAACGTTTAGCTACTCTAAAAACTTGGAAACATTCGTGCAGCTGCAGGCGCGCACCGTTGCATGCAACCTTGGATTTGTTGGCAAGATGAACCGAATTCTGATGTACTCATTCAATTGAACATGCAGCCATGCGTAATTTAATATTTTAATAATGTAAACAATGACAGATTCTGCGAATTATTTCATTGCGTGGTGGTCGGCGGTTTATTCACGGTTGTCATACTTAAACCCGCAGGAATTTTTAGGAAGGTACACCGAAATATTTGGAGACACGAAAGGAACTCCGAATCTAGGGACAGTTGCGAATGAAAGTGGCGGCGCATTGCCAACCACCAGCGTGCTTTCCATGATGAGTGCGCAAGCGGCGGCACAAGGAATTCCGGGGTTGCTTGATGATAAAGTCATGCTGTCCTTGCAATCAGCGAAGCCGGGTGATAAGCGGTGGGGATTGAATGTTGTTGCCGTGGATGCATTGAATGCGAGCGTCAAACCCACCACACTGACATTGGACTGCATTACAAATTATGGTCCGGATGGAAAGGCAGCAGACACGTTTGGCGAAGCATCTGCGGTTGCATCCTGGGCTGAGAAAGTGAACATCATACTGGGTGAGCGCAGAAAAATGAAAGAGGATACAAAAGATCCAGATATGCTGAACTGTGCACCGGCACTTGTGCTCAAAGACAATCCGATGCTCGTGTTTCGCGCCATTTCGGATTCAAATTATGGAACCACGTATGTCTTTGGCGACAGACGCGCCCCCAATTTGGTGTGGGTTGTGTTTCGAGGCACTGCAAATGCAAAATCGGCGCTGGCATATTCGCGTCCCAGTTCGTTGACTCCAACTGCATTAGCAAATTTTTATGGAATAATCGATGCGGGATTGATTGGAATTTTCAAAATCTTACAGGAGCAGATTCATGTCATTATTCAGATGGCGGTTGATGTGGCAACTGAGTTAAATCCGGGCGTTGCACTTGCCCCCGGTTCAATAAAGTTGTTGACAACGGGTCATTCATTGGGTGGTGCAATGGCCACTGCATTTGCGGGGGAATATGTTCAGCAAATTTCTCCTGATTTGTCTCGCATTGTAGGTGCTGAAATTTTTGACGTCAGCATTGGATGCTATTCACTGGCATCCCCCCGCGTGTTTGGGCCGAAAGAAGCAGCCGCATTCTGTTGCTTGACCCAGGCAAGTGAGCTGTGCAAGACAGACACAGCCGCGGGAGGTGTGGTTGTTCCTGATTCAAATGTTAAAGGACGAATATCCTATTTGCGTGTAGTGACCACGCTGGATTTGGTGACCGCATTGCCAAAGGTTGGATATGAACATCCGTGTTCCGAGTTCACCAGCGAACGCGACATGATTACAATGGATTGCGACATTGAAACAAATGGTTTCATAACAAACAAGGCCGAGACACGATGTTTGAATTTGGAACACAAACGCCCAAGCATGACTGCCGATTTTTCAAAAGCACCCGTGTGCACTGACAGACGAAAGAAAACGTGGAGCATTTCTTCCATATTGTATCATTTGACCTATTGTGGAATCATGTTTGCGGGCGGAGTTGATATTAATTCCGCATTGTCATTGGACGTGGAGCGACTGCAACCCGAAGATGTTACTGCTGCGGCGGTGAATCCCAAAGAACTTGGCATCAAGGAAGACAACACCATGATGCGCATTCTGTGGTATGGATTCAATCAATCAGCTATAGCCAAGTGCGTGTTTTTTGACCTGGTGCCATTTCGCGTGAAGGAAACGATGGATCCAGCTGCTGCTGCTGCTGCTGCTGCTGCTCCTGTTACTGCTGCTCCTGTTGCTGCTGCTGCCGGTCCTGCTATAACCGATGTGCTGTCAGAAGATTCTAAAATGACCAACGCATTCATAGTTAGTTTGAAAACTGCAATAATGGCGGATAAATACAATTATCCCATCACAGACCAAACATTCAAGCCTCCCATTTTATACAAGCCTCCCACTGTGAAAAAAGGAGTTCCAGTCGCAGAACCAGCAAAAAAAAGTTTGTTTAGTATGTTTGGATCTAAACCAGCAGTCGCAACACCAGCAGTCACAACACCAGCAGTCACAACACCAGCAGTCACAACACCAGCAGTCGCAGCTCCTCCACAAGACTACAACTATTTGTATCAATTGCCAGCAACGATTGGCACAAGTGGTAGTAGGTTTACATTGTTTTTTGGAAAAGCTCAAGGACCTCCTAGGAAACAAGATGCAGATGGAAACTTCATGTTACATCCCCATGAAGAAATAGACATGCAAGCACATTTGGATTTGCATAATCAGCTCGTTTCCGCTGATGCAAACACAGCAGTCGCCGCCATACATGCTGCACAAGGAACACCACAACCAGTCGCAACACCAGCAGCACCAGCAGTCGCAACACCAGCAGCACAACCAGCAGCCGCCAAAACCGGGTTTTTTGGTATGTTTGGATCTAAACCAGCAGTCGCAACACCAGCAGCACCAGCAGTCGCAACACCAGCAGCACAACCAGCAGCCGCCAAAACCGGGTTTTTTGGTATGTTTGGATCTAAACCAGCAGCCTCAACACCAGTGCAAACACCAGTGAAAATTAACATGACCCCAACCCAATTCGCACAAATACAGGCAGCTAAACGAGGAATACAAGGAGGACCATCAAAAGGCGGAAGACGAACTCGCCGTTTGCACAAACTCAAAAGTCGCAAACATAAGAAGGGCAAAAAGGTTGCCAGAGTGTCTCGACGAAAACACAGGTCTCGCACAAGGCGGCATTAAATTAATCCCATTTCCATATAAAAAATAAAATGCATTCATTTTTTATATAATGCCACAATAAACACAACATTGCACGCGAATGAGTTGTTTGTTCAACAGTCTTTCGCATTTCATCGCGCAAACCGACCCGCAGGCTATTCGCCAGCGCATTTGCGACTACTTGCAGACCAATTCGCCCATCATTGACGGCATGGCCACGCACGAAGTGCTGCAACTGGATTCTGGTTCGTCGCCCGAACAATACATCGGCGCCATGCGCAGTCCATCCACAATGGGCGGCGCGATTGAGATTCAGGCGGCGTGCAACATTTGGAACGTGCGCATCGTGGTGCACGACATCCGCGCAGGACACGGGCGAATGATTGAATTCTTGCCGATTTCAACCGTTTTATCAGATGAGATGTTTAAACTGGAATGGAGCGGCGGACACTACGAGCCGGTCAGGAACCGTTGTTGAGTGCGCGTTGATTATATTATTAATATTGTGCAATAATATAATTTTCAAACCAATGAAGCACTTTGACAATCGTGCATTCGTGTCATTCATCATAGTAATTGTTGGCCTATATTTAGGCCACATTTCGACCGCTGGAACAAAAACGCAAGGCATACGACTCCTCGATGTGTTTTTGATTGGGCCGCTCATGATCTATTTCGGACACAACAGCAGTGTGGTGTCCATTTTTTCAATGCTGCTGACATTTTTCGGGGCCACGACAATAACATACAACCTGAAAAACTACCTTCATGCGCTTCATGCATCGAAATAGGGGTTGTCGTTGATTTCAATGCCACAATATTGCTGGGGGTCGTTCTTGTAATCAACCGGCGTGTATATTTTGATGTCAACCGCATTTTGAAGCAGGAACTTGAAGTTCTTCCAGAACTCTTCCTTGTGTCCGATGCTCTCGGTCATGACGTGCGCCATTTCGTGCAGCGCAATGAACATGAGCGTGTTGGAGTCGATCAGCTTGGTGCCGTTTTTCGTGGTGTTCAAGCAGAACGCCAGCTTCTCGCCCTTGTTCTCGCTGTACGCGGTGTATTCGCTGGTGGGCAGTGTTTCGCCCACTTGGTGCGGGTCAAACCCCTCCACCAATCGCCGCACGTTGTCCTGGTCGGCGGGGTACGTTTTTTCCATGTGTTTGACCAGTTTCTTCATGTTTACGGTGCACTGTGCCAGCAAATCCGCAGCCATATCGAGTTTGGCGCGCTCTCTCACGCAGTATTTGTTTCCATCCACGTCGGACACAATACATTTCAGCTGGAATGAATCGGAGCTTTGGTACACGCGCAGGCAAATGATGACAATGAGCGCAATCAAAACGTAACCCAATATGTTGAAATTCATATGATGAATTGATAAGACTATCTTATTATAAGGATGTTATTAAATAATCCACGCCATTTCCTGTAAATCCCTTCATGGTTTCTAGCATTTTGTGAATTTGTGCATAATGCCGCATTCCCCATCGGTTTCCCACACGCCGCAAATTTTAAGCATCACCGGGTGCGTGGTGTTGTTGTCATGACCAATGCATGCATCGTTCGCGTATGCTTTAATGCATCCACTGTTCAATTGTTCGGCCAGCGTGTAAACGCATTGCATTGACCCTCTCGCCACATGTTCCACGTATTTTCCCAATATTTCGGCTTCAATTGTTTGCAATCGGGACACCATGTTTGCGTTTGCAAAGGCATGCGGGTCAAAGCGCATGAACATTTTTTTATAGTGGAAATCTTGAATGACGTGCGCCAGATCAACTATGATTCCAACCCCGTTGAACGAAATGTTTTTTGTGGAATAGATGATGCGAGAAAAGTTTCCATCGGACTCGTTGTTTTTGACGGGCGGGACAAAATGCAAATGAATTGAATTGAAATTGCATGGTGAAATTAGAAAACTCATGACGCCGGTTGCTTCTTAATATATGCGTTGCAATGTGTTTAAATAAATAACAATGGTGTATAATAACTTGCGCCACAGTGCAACACAATTGAATGAAGTTCAACGACACGCATTTTGAAGAATACGTTGAATCGGCCGTTTCAAACCCGCTGCATCCGAAATTAAAAACCTTGTATGCGACTGCGTTCCCGTCCAGCATCAATGATCTCAAAAATTTGATATTTTATGGCCCGTCTGGAACAGGGAAATACAGTCAGGTGCTTTCCTGCATTAGTCGATATAGTCCGACCCATCTTAAATATGAAAAACGGTTGACGGTGGTGTACAACAAGGAAACCTATTTCATAAAAATCAGCGACATTCATTTTGAGATCGACATGTCTTTGCTCGGTTGCACGTCCAAGCTGCTCTGGAACGAAATGCACAGTCAGATTGTGGATGTCATTAGCGCGCGACCGGACATGACGGGCATCATCGTGTGTAAATATTTTCACAACATTCACAGCGAATTGCTGGAAACATTTTACAGCTACATGCACATGCCGCATCACAACCACATTCGATTGAAATACGTGATTATAACCGAAAACATTGGGTTCATCCCCAGCAACATATTGAACAGTTGCGAAATCGTGCCGGTTGCGCGTCCAACATCAGCAATGTATAAAAAAATGGTTGCCTTGTCCGGGCCGGGAACCATGAAAGTTGCACCGGAAAACGTCCGCAACCTGAAGGTTCTGCAGTACCAGTCATGCCACCCAAGTGAAACGTGCGAACGCCAAGAGCTGTGCAACCACTTATGCGACTACATCACCGGCGTGGAGCTAATCCGGTTTACGCAGTTGAGAGAATTGTTGTACGATATTTTAATTTACGATTTTGATGTGAATGAATGTGCGTGGCAGCTGATAACCGAGTTGAAACGCAAGGGCTTGTTGCACGATGACGACATGTCCGATGTTTTGATGCACACTTGTCGATTTTTGCAGTATTACAACAACAACTATCGCCCCATTTACCATTTGGAAAAGTTCGTATTCATGCTGATCAATATTATGTGCGAAAACCGAAACAAAGTCTGCAAAACGGTATAAACGCATGTCGTGCAAGAACAATTACTTACCCGGTCTGAAAATCCACAATTAATTATGAATGTCAAAGACGCGCGCACCATTCTTGGGGTGTCGCGGGACTGTTCATTGACAGAACTGAAGAAGCGATATCACATTCTGGCATTGAAGCTGCATCCGGATAAAAATGGAAACACGTCGGAAGCAACTGCTGAGTTTCAAAGGTTGAATGCCGCGTATCGCGTGTTGTTGCTTGAAGTGGATGCAAATGACGGCAATCACGGCAATGCCAGCGAATGCTCGCATGAAGACACGGAAACATACGCGAATATTTTCATGAATTTCGTAAAATCTCTCTTTTTGTCTAAGCACAAAACTGAAAATGATGGCAATGATATTCGGATGAACCCGGTTTTGATGGACTTGCTGCATCGGATTGTGAATGATTATGCATCCGCGTCGGTTGGCCTGTTGCTGGATTCACTGGACCCATTGATGTTGTTTCAATTGTATGAAACATTGGAGCGGTACAATGCAGCGATCAAAATGGATGCTCCCATGTTCGAAGAAATCACGCGCATCATTCGAGAGAAAATGCAGAAGAATAATATCATCATTTTGAAACCATCTCTCAAAGACGTGATCCAGAATAACATTTCGGTGGTGCAATTTGAAGAACAGACGTTTTATGTGCCACTTTGGCACAGCGAGTTGCACTATCGGATTGAGGCCAGCAATAAGCAGCTGATCGTTCGATGCATGCCGGAACTCCCTGATCACATGTCAATTGATGCGAACAATGAGTTGCACGTTGATGTGCGGGCGGATATTAAGGAGCTCTTGAACCGGGGGAACGGTGTGTTGCGCATTCCGTTGTATGATTCTGAATTTGTGGAAGTGCAAGTGAGAGAATTGCAGGTGGTTTCAAGGCAAACCATCGTGTTGCGAAACAATAAATATGGAATTTCTCTCATTTGTTCAAACGACATTTACGATATTAAGAGCAAAGCCCCGATTTGCGTGCATGTGCAGCTCTTTTGAATCATCGATTTTCGCGGTTGCAATTGCATTCAATTTGAATCATTAAAATATAAATTTAATGCAATAAATAAATCAATCAATCAATAAATAAATCAA